>Ga0105045_10000013_pt1 | contig 89438 bp, 74 predicted proteins | sample MAT02_FD_78089 | JGI IMG/M metagenome (GOLD analysis project Ga0105045, IMG submission 78089) | Freshwater microbial communities from Lake Fryxell liftoff mats and glacier meltwater in Antarctica - MAT-02 (megahit assembly) | ecosystem: Environmental > Aquatic > Freshwater > Ice > Liftoff...
AGGACTTACGTTGACGGTGGCCGAATCTATATAATTTTTTAGAACTGTGGGGCTTAACTTCGCAGACTTGTCCATCGACGATATCTTGTTAAAAACTCCACTATTGACCAATGTATCTTGGAAAATGGACAGGTTTTTAACAATAGCGGGATCTGTGGGCGTGAAGTATTCTTGTAGGAAAGTCGTACGAATAGCAATATTCTTTTTTAAACCAAAATAAAATAAACAAGTAGCCAAAAACCCGGAAAACATGATCATCCACCAAATGAGATAGGTTATTTTGGTCTGCTCGTTTTCGACATAAGCTTCTAGGATAAGTGCATAAGCAACTACAAAAAATACAAATATCCAGATCGTTACATTTATAAAACCTAGTAAGACCAGTAAACTCAAAGCCGTACCCCAACCTACCATTTTGTAACCATACTTCACAAAAGGTGAAGCAGTGACATTGGATATTTCTTTAAAATAAATGTATGATAACTGAAAAAACAGCAACATCATCACACATAATCCTACGATCAAAAGCACACTGGCAATATCAAAATCTAGTAGAGACTCTATCTCGAGATTGATAAGATCAGTCATCACAAAACCTTCTATCAGATGTACCATCAGACCAAAAGTAAACAAGGTTGTAAACGCGCACGCAAGATATGAAAGCTTTGCGGAGCTAAGTTTATGGAAAACGAGTATTGAAGATTTGCTACCTAAGTAAATTAATAAGGCAAACATCCAATTGTTGATCAGCAAATCTGCCAAACTGCGCGTAAACCAGCTGTGCTCATTGGAGCGTGCAAACATGATGCTTCCATCAAATATATGCTGAAAGTATGGGAGATAATGTAGGAGCTTAAATACAATAATAGATAAAAATAGTAAAACTATCGAAGTAGAAAGGTTAAGTTTTATAGACTGATTTGCTTCAATAGCATCTTGTGAAGCAAGCCATGTACGTACTATCAATATGCTATAAAAAACTACCAAGGCGTATAGTAGCCACCAAGCGAGAGTTTTGTAGCGTTCGCCATGGTTAGCCTTGAATACATCAAACTTGTAGGTGCTACTATGAAATGTAAAACTATATGTACCGCCAGCTGATGGTACTAATATAGCATTTGGATAAAAGTTATTGATGTTATCAAAATTGATAAAAACTTTTGCACTATAATTAGAATCTACAACCGAAAGTAAAGGTTCGTTGGATTTTTTGAGTTTTTCTATAGCATTCTTTTCGTTCCAATATACGATGGAGTCGTTTTTATAGACTTCTATATCAAAAACTGATTGGTTTAGCGACTTAAGCAAAGAGATATCATACAAACTTTGGAAATAGTTTCTGATCGTAGTAGAGTCTTTGAGAAGTGAGGCTACGAGCGTATTTTGTACGGCTTGTACATGACTATCTTTGTTGATAGGCCTATTGGCCAAAACCAATAATAGCACAGCACAAAGCAGCAACCCAATTTTTATTATCTTAGACATCAAATCACCTGTATTAAACAAGGCACGAAGGTAGTAAAAAATTGATTAGTATATTAATAAACATTATGAAAATATTTTATATGTTTTGATTATTTATTTTTCTCAAGCTTTTATTAGAATTTTTTTAACCAAACTACATTTAGTATATCAATCTATTCCCAAGTATTTATGCGTCTGCATACTGAGATTCCAGCGTGGGTTTTGCATACAATAGGCAATTGTTTTTTTAGTATTGGCTTCTTGATTAGCGTCATCCAATGGCTGTAGATAGAAGTGATCGAAGGCTAGTTGTTCATACTGTGAGGGTTGGTTTTCTAGTTGTGGATATACGAGTTTGAGTTCATGGCCCGTGGTGACGATGATGTCTGTATCTGCTTTAGGGCTGACGCAAATCCAGTCTATTCCTGTAGGTAACGTGACAGTGCCGTTGGTCTCGATAGCGATGATGATGCCGTGCTGATGAAAGGTAGTGACGAGCTCATCGTCCATCTGAAGCGCGGGTTCTCCACCTGTACACACTACAAAAATCGGTACTTCTATCGCTGCTGCATTGGTGCTAGAAGTATATATTTCCTTTATTTTTTGAGTAAGACCTATAGCTGTGTATTTGCCACCATTGAGGCCATCAGTACCCCAAAAATCTGTATCACAAAACTTACATATCGCCTTATCGCGGTCTTGCTCACGACCTGTCCATAGATTGCAACCAGAGAAACGACAAAAAACCGCACTTCTGCCAGTATGGTATCCTTCGCCCTGAATGGTATAGTATATTTCTTTGATTTTATACATGTATGAACGTCTGCGCTTGTTTAAGCTTTTATGATATATTTTTCGGTACTAGTATTATCTAAAGCAGTCACTTCCTGTACCGAAATAAGCCACAAAAGTACAATATTTATGAGAAATTAGCACTTGAGGAGGGTTTAAATGTTTAGAAAAAAGGATAATGGGACGATAGGTGAGTGGGGAAAGACTTTTGTAATATGTTTTTATATGAACTCTTGTTATATCTGATTTTTTATTAAAATTTGTTTCTTATCGCTTACTAACTTTTGTTAAAAATTTCGTCTAGATGATATTGAATAAATTCTTTTTTAGGAAAATACCTATAAGGAAGTACTAAAGATTGATTTTCTAGAGATGCAAAATACTTTAAATAATAGTCAGTTTGCTTTTTTGTTTTTAATTTATCGGAAACTATAATCTTATATTTTTCATCTATTCCAATTAATCCTTTATCATAAGCCTTATCGTATAATGCAGATAAACAAATTCCATTTTCTGGATTTAGCCTTTCCTCTTCGTTTTTTGACCATGGTATGATATGACTCGCATGAAGCAACTCGGGTAAATCTATTCCTGTAATTGCACATTTTCCATAATAATTGGCTACTACGATTTGTCTGAAAACATTTTGGTTTACTCTTGTCTTTACCTCACGAAGCTTAGATTCACCTTTCATATCCCTTAAATCAAAAAGTAATATGTCAAATTTGGACTCAATTGTCTGATTCTCTTTTACTGCTAAAATTTTTTCACTTTCAAAAATTAAAAGCTCTTTGTTATGAAAAAACTCATCCCAAATTGGTTGACATTGCTTGATTCCACCAACCATACCTTTTACACCCCTATTTTGATGATATGGGTCACAAGAAGCAAAATTTGTGAGCCTAATTGATATCGAATTTACAGTTCTTCCTACCAAAAGTGCCATTTCATTAATTTCAGGCGTACGACTATGCATTTTACCAAAAGGTAATTTTAAATACAGATTAAAAACAAGTATCAATTCCTCACGAGACCAGAGTTTTCTTTCCATTAATTTTAAATTATTTAAGTTTTCAGATTTAAGGCGAATCTGTTTTCAGATAGTTTAAGCGCTAACTTTCTAACTAATTTTATATAATATTTACCCAATAATTTTTTTATACCCCCAGCAAACAAATCTATGAAAGTAAATTTATTCATGTTTAATCTATTTATTTTGCAAATATAATTATTTATTCATTTGGTAGTATTATTTTCTTCACAATACCTCATCCCAACCATGTGTCCAACTTTATTTCCACCACTATGGCAGTATCTATAAAGGCGCTTACCTCAATCATACTGGTCACAAGTCGTATCGTGCTGAATACCTCCTCATGTGCGCGAACTATGGCCTCCCAGTCGTTGATATTCTTGACACAGATGCCTGTGCGTATGACATCTCGTAGGGGTCCACCCAGCGCAGTGATGGCAGTATCTGTGACGTAATAGATAGTTTTGGTTTGTGCATAAACATCTCCATGGTGGATGATATTCCCATCTTTTACGGCTGCGGTGCCTGCCACCTCTATAAGATGTCCTGTTCTGATGGCACGGGAGTAGCCTACTTTTTTCTCACATGAACTGTTAGAAAAAAATCGATGTTTTATAAGTGTCTTGGTTGAGAGCGATTAATATTCATGACTGATAAACCTTGCAAAATCTAGCAATCCATCGAGTCTGCAATCAGGAATAGCGTTTTTTGCCAAAAAGTTATTATTGGGTTTATTGCCTACAAGAATGGTGCGCATCCCTAGATTATTGCCAAAGATGATATCTGAGTCCGAGTCTCCAATCATGATACTTTTGTGAAAATCTATGTCTTTGTAATCATTTTGCGCCTCGAGTGCCATGCCAGGATTGGGTTTGCGGCAGAGTGGATCTAAGTCAGCTTTATATGGGCAGTAGTAGATATCATCTATGCGACCACCAAAGTAATCTATGACTTCTAGCATTTGTCTGTGGACTTCTTTGAGGTCCTCGTGGGTGAGAATTTCTTTTTCTATTCCAGCTTGATTAGTGACTATTACGATTCTAGCAAAAAATTCATTAAAAATCTTAAGTGCGTCGAGAACGCCGGGTAGAAATCTAAATTCGCTCCAGTTTTTGATATAGTCGCCAGGGATGCGATGATTGATGACTCCATCGCGATCTAGAAACAACGTCCAGTCGTTGCTAAACTTAAAATTGGGCCAATTAAATGTAACTTTGGTCTGCATGATTTTGATTAACACAGGTTTGTAGGATATAATTGGCCCAATGGGTTTGTTTGTTTGTTTTATTTAGCTAATTTAGCTTGTAGACTAGTGTTTAAAGCCTCTAAAAACTCTTCAGTATAAAGGTAGTGCTCGCCATGCTTGACATCATTGCCATGAACGATGATGGCTAGATCTTTGGTCATTTTACCACTTTCTACTGTTTCTACACATACATCTTCTATAGCTTGGCAAAAGTTGATGAGTGCTTCATTATTGTCTAGTTTGCCTCTGAATGCAAGACCTCTAGTCCATGCGTAGATAGATGCGATTGGGTTGGTAGAGGTAGGTTTACCTGCTTGGTGCGCTCTGAAGTGACGTGTCACCGTACCGTGTGCTGCTTCTGATTCCATCGTCTCTCCATCTGGTGTAATGAGTACAGAGGTCATCAATCCTAGTGAACCGAAACCTTGCGCTATAGAGTCAGATTGTACATCGCCATCGTAGTTTTTGCACGCCCACACGAAGCTACCGCTCCACTTCATTGCACTCGCTACCATATCATCTATCAGTCTGTGCTCATAGACGATTCCTGCTGCTTCGTATTGTGATTTATATTCTTTTGTGTAGATCTCTTGAAAGATATCCTTAAATCTACCGTCATATTTTTTGAGTATTGTGTTTTTGGTAGAGAGGTACATAGGCCATCCTTTTGTCAGACCCATTTTAAAACATGAGTGCGCAAAACCGATGATCGACTCATCTATATTATACATACACATAGCTACGCCATCACCTTTAAAATCATATACTTTCCAGCTCGTTTCTGTGCCGTCCTCACCCGTAAATGTCATACTCAGCGTACCTTTACCCTTGGTCACTACATCTGTAGCTTTGTACTGATCGCCAAAGGCATGTCTGCCTACGATGATCGGCGAAGTCCAGTTGGTCACTAGTCTAGGTACATTGCTCATCACTATCGGCTCTCTGAACACTGTGCCATCTAGGATGTTTCTGATCGTACCGTTAGGTGATTTCCACATTTGCTTAAGCCCAAACTCTACTACTCTGTCCTCATCAGGAGTGATAGTAGCACACTTTATACCTACACCATATTTTTGGATAGCAAGTGCTGCATCTATCGTGACTTGGTCATCTGTTTGGTCTCTATATTCTATGCCTAAGTCATAGTATTTGATATCTATATCTAGGTAGGGCAGGATCAATTTATCTTTGATAAACTTCCAGATGATTCTAGTCATTTCATCTCCGTCCAACTCTACGACAGGATTGGTAACTTTTATTTTATTAATGGTCATTTTAAAAGAAATTTAAACTTTTTGTATTAAATAATTATTTAGAGTGCAAACATATCAATAAATATTTGGATATAAAAGTTTAGAGATTATAGACCTTTTTAATATCTTTGCTTTTAATTTTAAAAATGGGAACTCCTAAAATTAAGTGTAGTTTTAAAGGGTTGTAACCAAAAATGAATAATGTATAAAACCAAAAAATAAAGAAAATGGAAGAGAATCAGCAAAACCAAATCAATATAGAACTTTCGGAAGAGATCGCAGAAGGGATATATTCTAATCTAGCCATCATATCACATTCTCACTCGGAGTTCATTGTCGATTTTGTGCGTGTCCTGCCCAATCTACCTAAGGCAAAGGTGAAATCTAGGATCATCCTTACCCCTCAGCATGCTAAGCGTCTGATGAAGGCATTGATGGACAATGTGAAGCGTTATGAAAGTCAGTTCGGTACGATAGAAGACCCCGAAGCAGGATTCGTTCAGCCTATGAATTTCACCTCAGCAGGTCAGGCATAACAAAGCAACGCAGTTAGTAATCGTAGTGAATATTATTGATATTTGCTCGTATTCCTATACTGTAAAAGCTATGATTGAGTGCTGCCGATGTAGTTGTCTCTCTTAGCTGAGCTTGTAAGTCTATAAAGTAGTTATGATATACTTCATAGCTTGCTTCTAGGTGTACGGCTTTGACAGTGGTTCTGATACCTTGCCCTATGACGTTACCATAATCTTGCTCGATTGTTTGTAGAGGTAGTAGGATATTGCCTCCCCAGTTGCGGCCACTCGGGTCATCGCCATAGACGGTATAAAGTGCACGTCCTGATAGGTAGATTTTGTCACTTGGCTTATACTTAAACAATAGTACAGTTTCTCTAAAGTTAGCTCCTAGCAAGTGCGCAAGCGGTTGATTTACAGTACTATAATTGGCCACCGAGTACCTTGGAAATCCTGGTAAACTGTCTCTATGTGCATACGTATATGGCCGTACTTCGTTGTGCTCAAGCTGTAGGTCTAGATGATCTATTCCTAGGGCATTGATATACTTGATACCTATCTGTCCCCCAAACTTATTAGCCCACCACCCACTTTGCTTTCTGACCTCGGATAGCTTAAATTCGTCTAAGATTACTTGGCCATATAGCGAGATACCTGCGATAGGATTATACTTGATATTTAGACCTAGCAGTACATTGTCAGGACTATCTAGGAAGTGCTCCACTGCGCGATACAGAATCACAGGATTGAGGTACTGAAACTCAAAATGGTCTGGCCTAGCAAACATCACCGTCTCAAACAATCCTACCTCAAACTTACTATTGGGTTTGAATGCTAGATAGTGGGTTGCCATATATTTTTTAGGCAATAGTCTGTCGTTAGGGTTGAGAAGTGTAGATATAGGCGCTAGTTCTGCAAAGATATTTTGATACTGAAACTTCCAGATTCTGGTGTTTAACTTGAGATAAAAGTAGTTTTGACTGTAGTCAGAAAGCAGCAGAGATCGATATCCGTTGCCGATGAAGTGATTGCCATGACCAAACTCTACGTTGATGCTTTTGACAGGATCGAAGCCCACATAAGCTCGCGCATTGAAGAAGTCGTAGCCATTGAGATTATCGATGACGCTAGAGCTATAATTTTTCCAAAACCCTTGTCCTGGAAGCGTCTGATATCTGAGTGCTCTATCGGTCACAAAGTCCACATAATTACGCTGATTTTCTAATAGTTGGGTATAGATATAGACTTTTTTGTCTATGTAAGCACGTACTTCGACACCTCGCGTATTCTGAAAAACGATGTTGTCATTATTTACCTGACGCGTATATCCGACCTGCACTATAGGGTTGATATACATAGAAAATGAAGGCGTCTCCAAAGTCAAAAAATTAGCTTTATTGTTATAGAAATACTTTAGGGTAGGGGATTGATTATACTTCCTTTTATCAAATATATCATAAGTAGCGGTGGTTTCACTTTCGTCAAAGGCTTTAAAATCGCTCGTAGCATATTTATTTACTACAGTATCTCGAGAATCTTCATTTAGAAACTCATAATTATCTGCGAGGATGTGCTGTATATCAAATTTATCTTTGGCCGAAAGGCTATTTAAGTCCAACTTATCTTTGAGCAGCTTGACTAAATGTGCTCGGTCTAGGTTGTTGATACCATTGACAAGTGTAGAGTCTAGTTTGCGAAGTATTTCCAGACGATCATACGTATGATACGCTTGGTCGCCTCTATTGATATAAGGAGATTGGCTGTAGCCCAATGAAACAAAAGCGACGACCGCTATAATTGTTAGAAATAACTTCATTAAATAAATATTTTGCAATTTTATGACCAAAACTTCGAATTTTAGCTCTTTATTAGATATATGGTTAGAGACGCATCTAAAGCGAAATAGCCACAAACTCCCAACTATAACCGCAAAGATAGTGCATTCTATTTGCAAATAGTGTAATTTTATCTGCTATCAACCATCAAGTACCTTTTTTTATAATTAAGATCGAACCCATTGCAAGCAAAACATTATATTAGTCAGATTTAAAGCAGTGTCATTAATATTTGTCCAATACCTGCTTGATCTTGACGAATTTTATCTTTGGATTTCTGATGGATTGTAGGCAATGCCAATTTTATATGCTATTGGTTTAATTTCTTCGCTTCAAAAGCTAATCCAAATGCACAATTGACGTCAAATAGTCGGTTTAATTAAAAGCTAGCCAAAATTGAGTTATTTTAACCAAAAAAATAAAAATTGGAGAATCTTGAAAACAAAATTATAACAATAAACAAAAAGGTAATCAAAATAACTATCTTTGTGCACGCATAACAAAACCATTTAATACAAATTTTTAAAATAGTAAGATAAATTTGGAAGCTGTCAAGTTTTTGGTTCAGAGCATCAAAAGATTTAACGAGATGGGTACAGTCGTAAGGAGTGGATCAGCGATGTGCAAAAAGATGTCCTCATTTATAGATTCTCAAAATGACCTCATCATCGTAGAGTTGGGCGCGGGCGATGGTGCGATCACTGAGCACATACTGAAGGCTATGAGTCCTAAAGCACGACTATTTATATTTGAGATCAATGATGAAATGTACGAAGCACTAACAAAACTCAAAGATGAGCGCATCGTACTTATACACGATGGCGCACAGCACATGGTTGACCACTTAGCTAAGTATCATGTGACAAAAGTCGATACGATTATCTCCGCTATTCCATTTCTGGTACTGCCTGAGGAACTGATGGAAGATATATTGATACTCGTCAAAAACACCATAAGGCCAGGAGGTAATTTCATACAAATGCACTATGCATTGACGATAAAGAAAACTTATGAAAAAATCTTTGGCAACGTCAAAACTTTTTTTGTTCCACTCAATATACCTCCTGGATATGTTTTTAAATGTGTAGTCACTAAGAAGTAAAGTTCCATAACTTGGATAACAATACAAAATAAGTATTAAAAAATGAAGCAATCTAAAGCTGCGATGTACTTTATCTTCATCACTTTGCTGATAGATGTCATTGGTTTTGGTATCATTATCCCGGTATTGCCAAAACTATTGGCAAATATGAACAATATCAGCATCAACGAAGCTTCTAAATATGGTGGGTACTTGCTTTTTGCGTTTGCGATAGCACAGTTTTTATTTGCACCTATCGTCGGCAACCTCAGCGATCAGTACGGCAGGCGACCCATTTTATTGATATCGTTGCTAGGTTTCGGGATAGATTATTTGATTTTGGCTTTTGCACCTAGCTATTTGTGGTTTTTTATAGGTCGTGTGATTGCGGGCATCACGGGAGCTAGTTTCACAACAGCTGCAGCCTACATAGCGGACATCAGCACGGAAGAGAATAGATCAAAAAACTTTGGGATGATAGGAGCAGCTTTTGGGCTTGGTTTTATCATTGGACCATTTTTGGGTGGCGTTTTAGGTGAGTTTGATGTCAAGTACCCATTTTATGCCGCTGCTATACTCAGTTTTTGCAATTTGGCTTACGGATATTTCATCTTGCCAGAATCACTTCCTGTAGAACGCAGGCGAAAGTTTGATATACGCAATGCCAATCCCATAGGTGCATTAAAGATGTTGGCTAGCTACAAAAATTTGACAATGCTTTTTGTAGCCTTCTTTTTACTTAATGTCGGCTCGCATGCCATCCAAAGCACCTGGAACTACTTCACGATGTACAGATTTAACTGGTCAGAATCCATGGTTGGGATTAGCCTCGCAGTAGTGGGGGTTCTAGTAGCTATCGTGCAAGCTGGCTTGGCGCAAAAAGCTGCTAAAATACTCGGTATCAATAACAGTATCATTATAGGTTTTGCGTTATATGCGGTGGGGATGTTTTTGTTTTCAGTAGCTTCGCAGACATGGATGATGTTTTTGTTCTTGATCCCCTATTGTTTTGGTGGTATAGCAATGCCTAACTTACAAGCCTATATGGCTAAAGAAGTGCCTCCTGACCAACAAGGTGCGCTTCAGGGTGGACTCACGAGTTTGATGAGTTTGACGACGATTATAGGACCGATCACGATGACGAGTATTTTTTATTATTTCACTACAGATCGTGCTCCATTTCAGTTTCCGGGAGCTGCATTTTTCTTAGGAGGATTGTTGATGACCGCTAGCTTTGTGATTACATTTATGGTATTGAAGACAAGGAAAGCCTAGAGTTTATAGGATATTCGCATATCTAGTACCAACACAATAGTAAAAATAGTCCAATATAATCCATCTTTTTCATTGATTATTCTTGAAAATTATTTTACTAGAGTAAGGCTATGCGAAAGTTTTTCTCATCGACTGAGTAAAAACCTATTTCTTTATTTTGGACTATTTTATAAATACAATTGTTGCAAAACGAAGCTTTTTTTAATAATACAACTGTTCTTTAGTATATGTTTTTAGCAAAATTTTAGATTTTTAGACCGATTTTGCATCTAGCAATGCTATTATGTATTATATTTGTCCGATTAACAATACAAATCACTTTTTAAATCAACTAATCATCATGGAAGATCAATACAACGAGTCACAGGAAGTAAGCAATCCTATCCAAAATACGCCTACAGAAAACTCACTATTTAGCCCTGCAACTATGTACCAATTTCTAGGAGCTGCTAAGTGGGCAAAGGTGATAAGCATTATTTATTTAGTATTGATTGGATTGACTATAATTGCGTTATTGACAAGTGCCTCTACGTTTTTATTAATGCTTGGTCGGGGTGGAGGAATTTTTTTAGTAATGGGCGCAGTATTCTATGCAGGATTGCTTGGGGTATTATTTTACATGCTTTATAAACTATATAATTTTAGTAAGTATGCAAAATACTTTAGTGTATCTAAGAGTGAGCAAGATCTTAATTTAGCTTTTACTAATCTAAAGCAGTTCTTTTTTAATATAGTTATTGTGATGGTAATAGGGTTTGTATTTTACTTTATTATGGTTATTGTGATGGTATTTTTTGCATCTAATATCTCGGATTTCTAACCTGTTTTGAAGGTTATGGTTTGCATAAAAGTCCACAAAAAGTTAGCATCATAAATTTAATTTTGAAATTTATCGGTCAAGGGAACTTATTGATTACGGTCATTGTTTCATCATGAAAGCATTAGTTTTTAAAACCTATTTTTTTAAAAATTTAAAACCGTTATGTTATGATGAACCAAGAAGTACGTACAATTATGACTAAAGATCCGATTGTAACCTTTCCGAATCAATCTCTGGCTGAGGTCACAAAATTGATGATAGATGCACAATTACAACAACTGCCTGTAGTTCAAGATGGAAAGTTGATGGGCATGGTCACTTCGTTTGATCTATGGAAAGCGTCGCAGAATCCTGCCGAAGGGGCTCTGACTGTCAGTGATGTGATGACTACAAAAGTAGTGAGAATCACACCCAAAGACAAAGTCGGTACTGCTGCAGAGTTGTTTGCAGATCGCCGTTTCAAAACCTTGCCAGTAGTTAATCTTGACAATGAACTAAAAGGTGTCGTTACTGCTTTTGATGTGATCAGATGTGTGTTTAATGAAGAGTACCCGCAGCCTATTCTCTATCAAGAGGTCTTTCAACACTAATGGGTAACCTGCTATGAATTTATGCTACATGATTTTATCTATCTAAATACTAAGTGACGAAAATGGCCAGTGGTCATTATCCAAAACTAGTAACTCGCTTCACGCTAAATATTTTTTATTATTTACTAATTTTTAATGTGAATGCTAGTTTGATACAAGTTAATACTTATTTTGTCAGACTAGCATTACAAAACCTCATCAACAGAAGTCACTCAAGTCTTCTATGGATTTCTATTGGAATAACCCAATAGAAAAATGGCTAAAGATATCAGAGGTATGTACCACCGAGATAACTACAATGTCACAAAATTACCTAAGTCCAATGTCCAATCATAATTGCTAGTTTTGACCATGCAATCTTTCTGTGGGATGATCTTGAGGTCGTAAAGAATTTCTTTTATACCTGCGATTCCACCAAAATCTCCTCTAAACCAACTGAATAATGATGTGGTATAAACTGTATTTTCGTTAGCTTTATATTTGCTCACTCTGCGGAGATAAGTTGCCGTGCTTTTATCCAGCTGAGAATTGATTTTGTCGATGTTATAGACGGCTACAGGTGGGCATGATTTTGCACCACAGTTGAGCGCAAAGTGGACGCGATAATCTCGTTTGTCCATTCTAAATTTACGTTCATAACTACCAGGAAACGGATTAGTTAAGTATCCCATAAACAACTCATATTGCGAGTGCCTGATGATGCCGTGCTCTATATCCGCAAAACTGAGCATGGTTCCAGCCACATTGATTTGCTTTAGTTTAAAGAAAGCACTTCTATCATTGTACAGGTCAGGATTGTTTTGTAAAATCACTTGTATGAACCCATTGTAAACATTGAGCCAGAAAGTTTTTTTCTGGTCATCGGTAGCCAATTGATTTGCAAGTTCGTCCTCCTTTGCGTATTCAAATATTTTGATATAATCACTGACCGCTTCTCCGCGTTTGATACTTTCTACAAATTCTTCTGAACTTGCTATATAGTTTATAGGAATATTGGCGGCTTTTGTGATGTTAGTGCTACTTAGACAAAATAATACTGTTAAAATTCTATACATTGCGCTTAATTTTATAAAAACAAATAAATTATAAGTGTTCATTTCGGATTTTATCAGCCTTCGAAATCCATTTAGATGGTAAGGTACATATTATAATGGTAGTTGGATGCTTTATATTAAAATTTACACCTATTGATTATATCTATCATCGTACCGATTTATAAAGAGTTAACCTTGTTTTCTTCTGATTCTAATGTACTTTCTTTATTGAATTTGGCAAACACTGAGGTCATCATTTGTGAAGCGTTGCCTACCTCTGATCGTATGGTTCTGATTTGCCAAGAGCTTGGATTTAAGTATGTGGTCAGTGATGTCGCAAGTAGATCTGTACAGATGAACTTGGGTGCTGAGCATGCGTGTGGAGAAGTTCTGGTGTTTTTGCACGCTGACGTTAAGCCACCGCTTAGCTTTTTGGATTCCATCAGGGTAGCGATCAAAAATAAAAAAGATTTTGGATTCTTTGCATATCATTTTTTCCCTAGTAGTAGATGGCTAGATATCAATGCCAAATTTACACATAGAGATGGATTTTTTGCTGGTGGCGGAGATCAAATTCACTTTATGACCAAGTCATTTTTTGGTCTGATGAATGGTTATGACGAAACATACTGTATCATGGAGGATTTTGAGTTTACACGTCGAGTTAAAAGATTGAAAATCAGTCCAGAAATAATCAGAACCGAAGCTACTGTTTCTTCACGAAAGTATCAGAATAATTCCTATTTGCGCGTCAATTTGGCTAATCTTTGGGCAGTTATTTTGTTTTATTTTGGTGTTAAGCCTGAACATATAAAACAGTTTTATACCCATATTATTAAATGATACAATCGGGGCAATATCATAAAAATTGGTTGTGATACTGCGAACGAGTGTAGGATGCGTTGTATATAATACAAATAAAATATAGACTAACCATTGGTAAATCCAAGGGATGTAAAGCCAATAGGAACTATAAGATCAATTTCTAAAACCTCCATAATCAACTACTCTTTTAATTAATTTTTATCGAGGTGGCTACTTGGTTAACAATAAAACATAAACATGAGCGAAAGTAATATGAAGACCATTTATGATTTGACCGTTACTTATGCACCTAAAGCTAGGTTATTCTTACCCTTATAATAGTTTTAAAAATAACTAATACATTTAAAAAACTGTTGGTCAGAAGAATTGCGGATGTAATCTTGAAACCATTTCTTAAATCTGCTGTAAGCGTCCTGCTAAAAATACTATTATTGCTAAATGTAGCTGGTATGTTCGGTATAGAGATTACTTTATTTATTGCAATATTTATTGTAGGGGCTTTTGCCATTAGTTGTGTACTGCAAGGAAGTTTAAGCCATTTTGCTTATGGAGTACGTCTTTTGTTATTTAAACCTTACAAGATAGGTGATGTGGTAGAGCTAGGTGGAAAAGTCAGTGCTGTAGAATCGATTCAGGTTTTCAACACTGTTATCATCACCTCTGACAACAAAAAAGTAATCATACCTAACGGACTAGTGATCAGTAACGTTATCACCAACATCAGCGGCCAAGGGTTCTTAAGGGTGGATATGACCTAAGGAACTAGTTACAGCAATGATATAGGTGATGCTCGAAAAGTAATATCAGAAGTAGTCAAAATTTATGAGCATGTACTCAATGATCGCCAAGTTGATATATTTGTAGGCAAACACAACAACAGCAATAACAACAACAAGCCTGTGTATTTTCTGGTACTCCCGTGGATCAAAAGTGAGTACTACTGGAATGTGAACTTTTATGTACAATAAAACTTCGAAAAAGCGCTTGATAAAAATAATTTCAGCACCTTTCCCACAGATGGATAGGCACCTAATCAAGGAAGGATAAATAGATACGCAATCAATCAGTATCATCCCCTAGAAAACGAATATTGCGAAGCAATCCTTCGTATTTAGTGCGTTTCACAGGAGTACCCTCAAACAAAGTATCAAAGAGTGGCTCAGTGAGATCTGACCACTCTTCTTTTTTCATGTCCATGAGCTGTGGTTTTGGGATAAAATCTGGTTCAGTGTGAGGAGTAGAGAACCGATTCCATGGGCATACTTGCTGACAGATATCGCATCCAAAGATCCAGTTTTCCATTTTGTCACGAAAATATTCTGGTAATTGGTTTTTTAATTCTATAGTGAGGTAAGAGATACACTGGCTGCCATTGAGGTGATAGCCATCAGGATGTATCGCATCTGTAGGACAAGCGTCTATGCACCGCGTGCAAGTACCACAATAATCAGAGATAGGAGCATCGTAAGCCATCTCTAAATCAATAATGAGGTCTGCTAAAAAGAAGTATGAACCTTGGCGCGGATGAATGAGTAGCGTATGCTTGCCTACCCAACCGAGTCCTGATCTACGCGCCCAATCACGCTCAAGTACAGGTGCAGAATCCACGAATCCACGACCAGCTACTTCACCATAAGACTGTCTGATCCATTCCAATAGTTGATTTAACTTCTTGCGCACTACTTTGTGATAATCTCGGCCGTAGGCATACGAAGCGATTTTGGGTGCAGATGGGTCAGCTGGCTTGGCTTCTGTGTAGTAATTATAAGCTAGCGAAATGACTGTTTTAGCTCCCGGAACCAATATGCGCGGATCGGTACGCATATCAAAATGGTTTTCCATATAGGACATTTCACCATGATTGCCATTATTGAGCCATTCCTCAAGTCTCAGGGCCTCCGGCTCCATAAAATCTGCCTTTGCCATAGCTGCAAACAAGAATCCTAGTTCTTGTGCCTTAGATTTGATACTATTACTTATGACCTGCTTACTCACTGATTAGGATTGGTTGCATCAAAGGTAGCAAAAAATGTTATTAATTTACAAATCACAATTTTTTTTTATAACGTTCGAACTGGTTTTTATGTGCCAATGATGAAGTTTATTGGGCTATATGCTATATGCTATTGGTATAACTTGATTTGCCCTCTAGATAATATAAAGTAAAAGCCTCAGCGACTCGAGTAGATGCGCATAAAAAGATATTATTATCAAACTATCCCAACTAAATTTTGACAAAAATGAAAGAAGATATGCACACCTCTCACCAAAAAATTAATCCTAATCCAATAAATATTACTATCTTTGCAAACTATATAATTTTATACATGGGCATCAAAATCATCACTAAAGAAATACTGAATCGTAAAGCTAAGTTTGAATATTCATTTATTCAGATGTATGAAGCCGGCATAGTGCTCACTGGAACGGAAGTTAAAGCTTTGCGCCTTGGTATGGCCAATCTCACCGATGCATACTGTATGTTTGACAGAGGCAATCTCATCGTCAAAAGTCTATATATAGCCGAGTACGACCACGGTACGATCTACAATCACGATGCTAGAAGAGACCGCAGACTGCTACTACACAAGTCTGAGCTTAATAAACTAGATAGAAGAGTGACCGAAAAAGGCTTCTCCATTATCCCTTACAAACTTTATTTTACTGATCGAGGATTTGCTAAATTAGAGGTAGCGCTTGCGCAAGGCAAAAAGTCTTTTGACAAGCGAGATGCCATCAAAGAACGTGAGAATAACCGTGAACTAGATAGGATTAAAAAAATAAAAATTTAAAAAATCATTTTTTTCTATCATCCAAAATAGAGATCTTTATTTGATTTTATTTTTAACAATTCTGATAGCTTCTTCTATTTTTGGTTCTTTATTGTTTAGTGCAAAAGCTGACTGATAATCTTTGAGTGCGTCTTCTACTCTTCCTTTTTTCTCTAGTGTGATGCCACGCATGTAGAATCCTAGATAATTAGTAGGTGCGATACCCACCATGATGTCGAACTGCTCATAAGCACGATCCATTGAGTCTAGCTCCATATACAATAGTCCAGAATTGAGAAATGCGTCGGTATAATTTTTGTCCGTAAGGATGATCTGATTATAGATCTTCAGTGCTTCATCTATTTTTTTATTGTTCTGAAGGTAATAGGCTTTTGCGTGAAGTGCCTCCATAGATTCAGTATTGCTAACTATAGCACTTTCGTAGTAGGTGAGAGCTATAGGATCATTTTTGGATTCGTATATTTCGCCTAGGGACAACCATGCATCTGTCAGCCCACTGTCCATCTCTACTGCTGTTTGATAACTATTGATGGCACGTTTTTCATCATCGAGTGCTTTAAAATTGTTGCCTAGCATAAAGAAGGCTTCAGCATTTTGATTGTCCACGCGTAGTACTTCATTTGCTGTAAGGATAGAACCATCATAATCCTCAAGTATATACTTAAGTTCTGAAAGTTTTAGCAACGATGGGATGCGGTCAGGATATAGGCTTACGACCTTGTACATGGCATTCATTGCGCCCTTGGTATTGTAATAATCAAGAAAGGCATCAGACAGCAAGTGATAGAAATCAGGATTTAGCGAATCTATCATCATAGCTTTTTGCAAGTCTAAGATCGTATTGTCATAAGATTTTTTATCATAATATTTTTTGCTTCGCTCAAAATAAAGCATAGCATTGTCAGGATCTACAGCTATCTGCGCAGTGATGGCATCTATCTCAGGATCGCCAGTCATTACCGACGAGCTAGTCGTCGCATCTGATTTGCACCCTGCAAATAATGCTGCTATAAAAAAACTTACTGCTAATATATAATTAGATAATCTCATGATATAGAATAGTATTTTGATTAATTATTTAACTTTTTTAACACTGGATCAGAGTCGTCAAAGGGTAAAAATTTTTAAGGAATCGCACACTCATTAGTCACGACTCCCTTATAACTTTTTTTTGATTGAAACATTATTTAATCGACGACAGAACGGACATTAATTATTGACAGATGACTTCTTTCATCACTTTATAAGCAGCTGTTTTGAAGCTACTAAAGGCATTTGCAAACGCCGGGGCAGTGTATATATTGTCATGTCCTCCACCCATGACCGTTGAAAAACTACTCGTTACGCCTATATTATTACAATGTTTATGTATCTCTGAACTACCATAAAGTGGTATGACTTTGATACCAAATGCAGACACAAAACCATATCCATACGGTACTACATCATCTGCATCTCCGTGAAAACTAGCAATCGGCGCTTCGCCTTTGTCTATAAAAGCTGTTCTATATACTGCACCAGACATATTGACTACCCCTTGGATTTTTGAGCTATACTTGAGATTTTCGGAATCTCCAGAGTTGCCTTCTACACCTCCATTTCTTGTAACAACATCTTTTACACCTTGCTCTACGTTATCACTTTCGTCAAAGTAAGCAGCCTGAATGGTAGCGATTGACCCTGCAGATAATCCACCGGCTAGTATCATATCGGGATCAATTTTATAAAGGTTGGCAGTTGCTGCATCTTTGCGCATGTGGCGAATAGCTGCTTTGAGATCTGTTGCAGCCTTGACAGCGATGTCTAGTCCTTTAACAGAATCGATCGGCAACTGCGCTAGGCTCAGTAGTCTATAATCTATACATACAGCAACATAACCAAGATTGGTCAGTTCTTTAGCTAAGTCAGCTAGTTGAGTTCTATTGCCACCCACAAAGCTACCGCCATACGATAGCATCATCACTGCCCTTTTACTCAATGTATCTCCTACGGGTTGGTAGATATCCATCATTAGATTTTGGTTTTGACCGAGGGTGTTTTTATTACTACCATACTGTACTGTAGTCCTTGTCACTTCAGTAAATACAGGTGAGGTATATCGCTCAGAGCTACACACTACTTCCTTTGTAGTAGGTATGATTTCGTCTTTTTTGCATGAAGAAAACCCAATGACGAGTATCAATAACAGAAATGAAAACTTGGTTAAATTTGACATAATATGTTTGATTTATAAGATTTAATTTATATCGATTTTCAAAATTGTAAGTTTGCGCTCAGACGCCCACTTATAAAATTATTGTCTAACGGCTTGAATATTGCGGGGACATTGTCAATGAATGCAAAAACAGCAACAGGACCGAGTTTTATGCGACCTGATAACCCTATATTGAAATAGTCATGCGTCGTCAATGTCTCGTGGATACCGATACTGACAGGTCCTAGATTCCTCATCACAGCGAGTGTCATAAAACTTCTGCTGGCATTATTGAGGTTTTGATAGACGACCATACCATTGATTAACCACTTGTCACTTGGTTTGAACGAGGCAGAAAACGTAAAAGTTGAGTTGAGACGCGTGCTATATTTCTGTATCGATTGATCGACATTAAGCAAATCTAACAAGGTATCTTGTATAGAAAGATTACTATCGATAGCTAGGTCTATGACATCTATTCCATCAAACGAGTATTGACCATCGATTGTAAATTTTCGAGGAAAAAAGTCCCAAGTGATACTTCCCAAGTCTAGTGCACTCGCTGCTATACTTAATTTTTCATTGATATGGTAGGTTGCGCCTATATCCAAGCCAAAGCCACGATTGTTATAAAATAAGTTGTCAAAAGAAAAACCTTGATAATCAAAGTCAATATCGTCCAATCCCTGATATTTCACCAATGCACTGCTTCTCACTACATAATCTCCATCGAATCTGAGCTGATAATATTCACTATCAGTAGTGAAATCTAGCTTCGAACGATCTGTAAATATATTTGCCACTCCAAAAAGTAATTTTGCTTTGACTCCTATGTCTAGCGGTCCGAAGCTTTTTTGTAAGCCTAGATACAACTCGTTGTAAGAGTTGAGATTGATCTCAGGAGCAATGTTAAGTGTCTTGCCGATATATGGAGCATTGCCACGCTGAAGCAACGACACTAAATCCGTTGGATATATAATATTACACTTAGTTTTAAAAGCATGGCCCGCCATGATAGTTATACCGCCTACTTTGAGAGATAAGTCCAGCGTATGTATATCGTTGGTGATGAATATATTTTGGCTTCCGCCCAAAGTAAATCCATGATCTGTATCAGCCAGATACCTCTTGCCATTAGCACCTAGTGGTAGGAGTGAGTTAACAGAAGGGCCATCAGTCTCTAAGCTTAAGAAATAACTGCCTAGACCGATATTGAGCTTTTTGTCAATCTTTGCACTTGGGTTGAGGTACGTACCTTGGATAAATCCACTCATTTGCGCTAAGCTGATATCCTGTCCATAACCTGCACTGACTATGCTTAAAACCAACGTCACCATCAGGTAAAACTTCGTTGTAGTAACGGCCTTGAACCACATCTTACTTTCGCTCATGATTATTGTTTCTTATATTTAAAGATGCTACCGAGTTTTAGTCCGATTCCGTAGTTGTCATATATCCAGAGTGCACGGTTAGTATCGCTGCCTGTGGTATTGATCTTAACGACAAAAGCGATTTTTTTTGCTGCCTTAATCTTTGCAAACCTTTGCTCGTCGTATGTGATATTAAAAACCTCTTGTATGCCAGGTATCGCTCTATCATTAGCTCCTAGTGCGGCGGGTCTGAGTGTGATGCCTGCATTATCAAAAAGTTGCTCAAGATTTTTGCCGTTTTCGTCGAGGAAGTAACCTTGCACATCTACTTGAGCTGGAAAATCATTTGATATCAATGCCTTGAACTGAGCAGAAATGATCTCATTGACATCCTTGAGGTCTAAGTCCAAGGTATCGGCAATTACTACTTGATTGATACTACCTAATAATGGCACCTCTACCGCTACATTTACCACAAAAAAAGCTGATCCATCTATAAATCCTCGTATGCTTGTATCTTGGTCAGGGTTGACTAATGCGTCTATATCATAAGCTATTGACTTGGTCTTTTCATTAAAGACTTCACGTATGTTAGAGTTGTTTTTATCAAACACAAAGTTAGTCTTTTTGATCTGCCCAATCTCGCTGAACGATGGATAGGCAAAATCTATTCCTGTATTTACAAATGGACTCTGTAGGCTTACTGCTTTGCCATTAATGGAAGTCAAATCCATCTTATTGACTCTAGACCTGACGGGAAGCCCGAAAGCATTATCTACAGAAATGGTGATTTTGGGATCTGAAAAATCAAAACTACCACTCAGCCAGTTGTTAAACAATCCTACATCTATCACACTGCCATCTACAGCAAATCTGTGGAAGCCGAGGTAGCCATCTAAGTACGAAAACTTAATGACATCAAAAGACATTTGCGCTCTCTTAAACTTTATCCTTTTGCCTGATTTGGTGATGGCTTTGTAACTAAATGTCAATGTATTGCTATTGCTTATAAGTGTATAGCCATCTATCAAGATCTCATCCGTAAGCACATTTGTAGGACTAGTACCTTGGTATTTGAGTTTAAAATTAGTAACAAACTGCTTTCCATCTTTGCTCAGCTCTAGTATCCTCATCTCTACATCTACATCTTCAGTCTCGTCTGTACTTGCAAAAAACCTAATTTTAGTATCTTGAAAAGTTGCCTTTTTGAGTTGGTAAGGCTGATTAAACTGCAGTACTACTGACGACACACTATCAGTAATCTCATAAGGTATCAAGCCAGGGAAAGGTGGAAAGATTGCAGAAACTGTCCGTCTGATCACTTCACCATTGTACAATACAGTTGCTTTTCCGTCAGGTGCAATCTTGATGCTAGTGTTGGACTTAGATACGTCAGATAGACGTTTTACACTTATCTTAGTATTAATAAGTGGTACGGCTAGGTCGTATTCTTGATCGCCTATATCGAGGCCATTACCAGTATTTAGGTCTGAACAACTCATTGTTCCTAGCAGCACCAGAAATCCTAATATCGTCACAACACTTTGATATAATCTACACAGCATCACCAAAAATTTTAATGATTACAAAAAAAATATTTTGTCAAAGTTATTTAAAAATTTCACTTTAAGAAAACAAACTATAAAAAATAATCTATTTGGACTTCCAAAAGACACTTTTATATAACGTACGACCAAAAGATAGCTAAATAAACGTTAATTTGCTACTCTCAATTAAACGAATATTATAAAGAAGTATCTAAAAGTCGAATTCAAAACAGTCAAAATATTTATGAGTTTTGGCTTATCATAAAACGGCTATAACATGTACTCAAAAGTTTAAGTGTCGAAGTTTTGAAAATATTTTTAACAGTTAATATAGATAAAGATGAAAAACTTATGGTTAGTCCTTTTATTACTTAATAGTTCGTTGAGCATTCAAGCGCAAGGGAGTTTTATACAACTTGTAGCTGGTGAAGCTTACACCAATGGCGTGCCTCACCATAGATCGTCACAGACGAGATCAGGCAAAAGATGTCAAATAAAGCAAAGGGCATTCGTAAAGTATCAACGCTCACTCAAAAGAATGGCGATGGCAGATGGAAAAATCACTAGAAATGAGCGAAAACTGCTCAGAAAGTCTGCCAGCAGACACAAAAGAGCACAAAAAGGTCATGCTCAAAGGCCTGGACAGAGAGAAATAATTAGTAATAAAACATTGCAAAACAGTGGAGTTAATCTTCATTGTTTTGCTTTTTGCTTAATGACTTGCAAATAAATTAGTAATATGTTTTTGGTTTATTTCATGGCATTACTATGACCCTTACATGAGAAACTACTTATTTTTTAAATCGCAATCTGCACTCGGACAGCGCTCGTGGTTAGAACAATCCAAGCAAACTACATAAATATTTTCTGCAAATTTATGGCTCACGCTAGATTTTAGTCCATTGACTTCTATGACTAGTAGATCATCGTAAGCTTGCTTTGAGATGACAGTGATTTCGTTATTGATGCCTAGTCCGACTTTGACCACATATTGTAAAAACAAAGTAGAATTGTCTTTTACTGCCGCCATTTTGTAACTTTTGCCTACAGGTACATCAGCTAGTAGCTTTTTAAACTGTATTTTGAGTTCCCCTTTATTATTTGGTATAGGATCACCATGTGGATCAAATGATGGAAAATTCAAAAATTTATCTAATCGTTCTATCAATTTTGGCGAGTGGATATGCTCTAGCTGCTCAGCTACTTCATGGACTTCATCCCAGTCAAAAGCTAGCTTTTCGTATAGGAAAGTCTCCCAAAGACGATGCTTGCGTACGATGTCTTTGGCACATTGCTTACCCGATTCAGTGAGCGTTATTTTGCCATATTTTTCGTACTCTACTAGCTCTTTTTCTTTTAGTTTTTTGAGCATGACGTTGGCTGTGGCAGGTTTGACAGATAGAGACAACGCCAACTCATTGGTACCCACTTCTTCATTGCCGTACATTTGAGAGATTTTAAACAAGGATTTTAAATAATTTTCTTCTGTCTGCGATAGGTTCATATAACGATCGTTTTTATTGATATCGCAAAGTTATTAAATTTATTGTATTTTTATTTGTTAGACTAGTCTAACTTTTGTAGTTTTGCGCAAAATTAGTTTAAGCTCAATGAATACAGCCCTAACAAAAACAATAATAGTTCTAATCGTTCTCTTTCGATTTCATCTTGTATCAGCTCAAAATGCTAGTATCGTAGGAAAGGTAATCTCTGATGGCAAACCTATAGAATACGCCAATATCAGTATCCAAGGCGCAAATACAGCTATACTATCAGACTCTTTGGGGTATTTTGAGATCAAGAAGCTTACGCCAGGTAGTTATACGATTCAGGCTTCATATATCGGTTTTACGACAGTCCAAAAAACTGTTATTCTCAAAAAAGGTGAAGAACTGAGTGTCAATTTTGATATTGGTAATAGCAACAATATGCTCAACGAAATAGTCGTCACCGGTACACTCAAAGAAGTCAGTCGGCTTGATAGTCCAGTACCAGTAGAGGTGTATTCGACTAATTTTTTCAAAAAAAATCCAACACCTAATATATACGAAGCACTACAAAACGTTAATGGAGTACGCCCACAACTCAACTGTCAGGTTTGTAATACTGGCGACATCCATATCAACGGTCTAGAAGGTCCATATACGATGGTGCTTATAGACGGTATGCCAATCGTGAGTAGTTTGTCAACCGTTTATGGCCTGTCTGGCATACCCAATTCGCTCGTGGAGCGTGTAGAAGTTGTCAAAGGTCCTGCTTCGTCACTATACGGAAGTGAGGCAGTAGGAGGTCTGATCAATATCATTACCAAAAAACCTCAAAATGCACCTATGTTTTCGGCAGATGTGTTCGGTACGAGTTGGGGCGAGATCAATGCAGACTTCGGATTTAAGTTTAATGTAGGATCAAAAGTAAGTGCACTGACAGGACTCAACTACTTTAACTTTCAGAATAAGGTGGACAACAATAATGATAACTTTACGGATATGACTTTGCAGAATAGAATATCCATATTTCAAAAATGGAATTTTCAGCGCAAAGATAACCGACTTTTTAGCCTTGCAGCACGCTATATGTATGAGGACAGATGGGGAGGTGATCTCAGATGGGAGAGACAGTTCAGAGGAGGAGACAGCATATATGGTGAGAGCATTTATACTAAACGATGGGAAGTATTAGGAAGCTATCAATTGCCCACTAAAGAAAAACTCTTGCTTTCGTTTTCTTATAACGATCACAACCAAAACAGCAGATATGGCACTACGATCTATAATGCACAACAAAACATAGCTTTCACTCAGCTGACTTGGGACAAAAAACTAGGATCTCACGACTTGCTTCTTGGCGCTGCCATGAGATATACTTATTATGATGACAGTACACCAGCTACTGTATCTGCAGATACGATAAATCCAGTAAATCAGCCACAAAATATATGGTTGCCAGGGATATTTATCCAAGATGAGATAGCGATTACCGATCAACACAAAATATTGCTAGGGTTGAGGTATGATTACAATTCTTATCATGGCAATATATTGACTCCGCGATTTGCCTATAAGTGGACGGTCAATGACAAAAACATCCTCCGACTCAATGCAGGCACAGGATTCAGAGTAGTAAATCTATTTACAGAAGATCATGCAGCACTCACGGGAGCACGTATAGTAGAGATTAGGAACGAACTTAATCCTGAGCAATCTTATAATGTGAACCTCAATTATATCAAGAGACTGTACAACACTAATGGGACTATAGTCAGTATTGATGCATCTGCTTTTTATACTTATTTTAATAATCGCATCGTAGGGGATTATGATATCGACCCCAATAAAATTATCTATGACAATCTCAACGGTTATGCTGAAAGCAAAGGTGTGAGTCTAAACCTAGATTTTGCTTTTGAAAATGGATTGAAGGTAATCGCAGGAGGTACGCTGATGAAAAATACCCTTACGGAAGATGGAGTAACACAGCAGCAGATACTCACCGAAAAATTTACAGGTACATGGGCAGCGTCTTATCGGATAGCTCCCTACAAACTCACGATAGACTACACAGGCAATGTTTACAGTCCTATGAGATTACCATTGCTTGGTGACCTTGACCCACGCAGTCCTTACTCTCCATGGTGGAGTATCCAGAATCTACAGTTGACCTATGATGGATTTAGAAATATACAAATCTACGGTGGCGTAAAGAATCTGCTAAACTGGACACCTAACCGTGGCAATCCCTTCATCATCGCTAGGAGCAATGATCCTTTTGATAAGAATGTGCAGTTAGGCAGCAATGGGCAAGTATTGGCTACCGCCGAAAACCCCTATGCACTTACTTTTGACCCTAGTTATGTATTTGGACCTAACCAAGGCGCAAGAGCATTTATTGGTTTTAGATATAGTTTCAGATGAGGATAGGAGGACGATTTATAATTATCTTATTTGTCTTGTTAACCTTTTATGATTCTTCATTTGCGCAAAACAAGTTAATGTCTTACACCTTTGAGCAGTTAAATAGTTTACAAATGGTAGAAAAAAGAAATGTAATTGTTTTTATTCATACTTCATGGTGCAAATATTGCAAGGCGATGCAAAACACAACACTTATAGAACCTAAAATCATAGACCTGCTCAACGATAAGTTTTACTTCATAGATTTAGATGCTGAGCTACGCACTGATATAAGTTTTGGTGGTCAAACCTTTCGGTACAGACCTAAAGGGACGAGTACGGGTGTCCATGAACTAGCAGAACAATTAGCCATAATAGATAATAAAATCACCTATCCTACACTTTGTATCCTGAACCCAAAGAACGAAATCATATTTCAGTATGACCAATACATAAGTGCTCAAAAGCTAAAACCTATACTGAAAACCTTAACTAAATAATGATGCAGCATCGATGCTCAAAATTATGTCTGACTCATAAAACCTAACTTTTGATCAGGTGTGATCACTAAATGGAAGTTTTCTTTAAACAACTTGATGGCTATAGCCAAAAGAATGATACCGAACACCTTACGCAATATTGCAATGCCTGCTTCACCGAGCTTGTCTTTGATCCAGTTAGAATAATGTAGTACTAAAAACACAAGACCAATATTGAGCGTTATGGCAGCTAGTATATCCGTGCTCGCATAGTTGGATTTGAGGGAGATGATGGTCGTCATCGTACCTGCACCCGCTATCAGTGGAAAAGCTATTGGCACAATCGTGCCCTTGAGCGAGGAAGTACCTGAGTCTCTAAAAAACCGCACTCCTAGGATCATCTCTAACCCTATGAAAAACAGAATGATCGCACCCGCCACAGCAAACGACTGTACATCTACACCAAACATCTTGAGTAAGCCCTCACCTATATATAGAAATCCTACCATCAGACCGAAAGACACCAAGGCAGCTTGGAGAGACTCCACCTCTACGCCTTTATCTTTGAGATCTATGATCACAGGAATGTTGCCTATGATGTCTATCACAGAAAACAATATCAAACTTATGGAAATCACATCTTCAATACACATAACAAATAAAATTTTGTTTATACCAACATATTATACGCAAAAAAAAATTAAATGTTGCATAATATGCCTTTTGGTAACAATTATTGGCAGAAGGTTAACAATTGTTACTTTTACAAAGATAAATTTTATATCTGATTTTTAAGAATCATTTGTGGGAAGTATTGGTTTTAATGTATAATTGATGCTGTCTGCTAGCCGCAACTACGCTTATTTGCTATCTTTATAGTACTTTCGTTAGGGTTTTTATTTATTTGCTCGTTTAAAACGTACATTTACCAAAAAAAACCTTCGCATGCAAGCAAAGACTTTTATACTTATATCATTGTGGATAACTGCTGTTAACCTGAGCTTTTCGCAAACAGAAAAATTTGCCTACTCCAGAGATATTTCTTTAGAAGCCTCAGATGTAAGTACAGCAGTCGTTGATGATGACCTGTTTTTACTTACTTATACTGAAGTGACTACTACAGATCATAATCATAAGCAAGAAGTTGCCCATTTTGAACTCAATAAAAATAAAATCAAAACTATAGTAACTACAAAACCACGGAATTTGACGCTGTCTTTGTTGCTGATGAATGAAAAAGTTATGGTAGAGTTTGAGCGCGTAAATATATTTTCTGAAAACTTTCACATCAAGACTAGTTCAGGTAAAGTGATCTATCCAGATTTTTCGGAGACAGTATATTATCGTGGAACAATCAAAAATAAAAAGGACAATTGGGTAACTTTATCTATTGTTAAAGGAGAAATCAAACTGTTATTTGCCACAGACCAAAATAATTATGAAATAGTCAAAGAAAATAAAAACACCGGTTATATCGGTTACAATACCCGCCAAAACGCAAAGGTTTCTAGTTGCTCCACGCCTGAGGAAAATACACCTAATTTTAGACCCAATTCTCGAGAGGGAAGCAGGTACGGTAGTTGTATAGAAGTAGCATTTGAGACGGATTACAGTACATACTTAGCTCATGGTAGCGATACAACTACCATACTTAGGTGGACCGGGGATATGTTAAATGATATAGCTGCTTTATATAACGTACATAATGTGCCTCTTATTCTTTCACAACTTTTCATTTGGGACACAGTAGATCCTTACAATAGTACTAATAATTTGACTAGCATGAGAGATCAGTTTGTCAACACGCTTCAAAACAACTATACGGGTAGGATTGCTATCCTACTATCTACTCGGGATTTGGGTGGGGGTATCTCTTATGGTATAGGAGGACATTGCAATGTTTTTCCAGCATATCCAGGACCTTTTGCAGTGAGTACTGGATTATCTACTACTCGTACAGCCTACCCAAACTACTCATACAATACGTATATACTAGCGCACGAACTTGGACATGTGATGGGCTTGCGTCACACTCATGCATGCGTGTGGAATAATACCGAAACACAGATCGATGACTGTGGTAATGTATATGCTAACGACAATAACCAAACACCAGAGGGTGCAAGTTGCTTCACTCCTGCTAGTCCTGTTTTGCCGTCATCTGGTACAGTGATGAGTCAGTGCCATTTATTGAATGGTGTGGGCATCAGCCTTAACCTAGGTTTTGGATCAATAGCTGGGCCAGTTTTAGTCAATAATTTAGTGTTCTCGTCGTGCAATAATGGAACTTCTTGTGCCTTCGAACCACCTATAAATGATTTTTGTATAGATGCCATACTCCTCCCTCTCAATAATTCTTGCCAAAACAATATATTTTCTAATATAGCAGCTACTGCTACGACCGGCCCACCAACATACACTTGTGGAAGTCCAGGTATGCCAGTCAGGGATATTTGGTTTAAAGTAGTTATGCCTGCTTCTGGTAGTGTTAATATCGCTAGTAGTCAATATAGTGGAGGATTGACCGATGTGATTGTTCAGGCATACTCGGGCGCTTGTAATAATCTCATTGCTATAAGTTGTGATGATAACAGTGGTCCTGGCAATCATTTTTTGTTAACTATATCTGGGAGAACGTCTGGAGAGACGATATATTTTAGAGTAGTCGATAGTGGGAGCAACGATGCAGGATACTTCCAATTGTGCGCTTATGATAGCAACCTGCCGTGTCATCCTGATTATACAGCTTTAGTAGGTTTGTATAATGGAACTGGTGGCGGTAATTGGGTCAATAGGAATGGCTGGCAAGCTGGTGCTGCTGGTACCAATTGTAATGTATGTACTTGGTATGGAGTTACATGCAATGAACAAAATCGTGTAATCGGTATCAATCTTTCTAGTAATGACATAACAGGAACATTGCCAAATAGTATCACTTCATTGACTTTTCTTAACACCTTGCGGTTGTATGGCAATGAACTTTCAGGTAGTTTACCTAGTTTTTTAAATTCTTTCCTGTACCTAAAGACTGTTGACTTTGGAAGCAATAGTTTTTCGGGCGATATTCCTAGTAACTTTGGAAGTATAGCATCGCTCAAAAACTTGTATTTGGATGATAATAACCTTAACGGCAGTCTTCCCATAAGTCTAGTCAGTATCAATCTTGGCCTTTTTTATGTCAATGACAACAATATATCAGGATGCTTTCCAGCGGGTTACAGTATTTTTTGCAACAAAGCAGTTGATTTTAGTAATAATCCTAACCTTGCTAATAATACAAGCTTTAGTAACTATTGTAGTTCTGGTATCGGAGGTGACGAAGATGGGGATAATTATTGCAGAGGATTAGGAGACTGTGACGATGACGACAATACAATGTACCCTGGCAATATAGAAGTATGTGATAACAAAGACAATGATTGTAATGGTCTTATAGATGATATAGCCTCACCAATGACCAATACATGGATAGGCGGATCTGGCGATTGGAATGATGTGGCTAAGTGGACTCTCGGCATACCTCAGCGATGTCAAAATGTGGTGATAGGTGGAAACACAAGTGCTAATATCACCATCAATGGAGCTCCAGCAGTAGCAAGGTCAGTAACTGTCAACGCCTCAAGAACACTAACAATATCTAACGGCGCTGAACTGAATATAGATAATGGTATGAATATCATCAATAACGGAACTGTCAATAACTCTGGTACAATACTAGTACGCAACATACTAGATTCGCTTAGTTATGGTATCAATAATGCTGGAAGTTTTCAAAACAATGCTGGTGCTATGATTACAGTTTTCAATTCTGGCTTCCGTGCTATTCACAACTCCACAGCAGGCAATATAGTCAACTCAGGAATGTTAACGATCGACGGATACGTAGGAACAGGCATTAGCTCAGGCTTCTATACACTAGGCACTTTCAGCAACTTAGGAACAGTTACGGTCAGAAATATCAACGGTTATGAAATCCACGTTTTGTCTAACGCTGTGTTTAACAACCAAGCAGGCGGAGTGATTAATTTGGATTAATGATGAAAGCGTGTAATGTGATATTTATATTAATTTTTTGTACTTTAAAATAATGAAGCTGAGATTAAAAAACATATAATTAATTTGTTTCCAAGTCATTAATTTCAATACTCTGGCTTTTTCTCAATCCATAGCTATTACTATGAATTGTAAAAAGTACTTCATCTTGAAAACCAGGCACTTACAACTCATTTTAACATACGTTATTAAATCACTTCAATGCAAAAGAATAGATGGAATTTTTTATTCAGTCAATGAAAAAAATAGTTGATTAACTTTTGCTATTAAACCAATTTCGGACAAGAATCAGCAATAATGACTGAGGAAACTGAAGTGTTTGCGTGGATAATTGTTATTAAATTCACTTATTTTCGCACCATCAGTCATATTATACTATTTTTATATATCTTTGCGGCTCTAATATATGCACTCTTTTTGCTATGTCAATCTTTGAGCTTGTATTTAAAGCAATTTTTCTAAAATATATAAAAATAAAATCTTTTGATCACTTATCTTAACGGCCCTATTACCCTCAAGACACCTACTTATATCTACATCGATTGCAACGGAGTCGGATACCATGTCAATATCAGCCTCAATACTTACTCAAAAATCGAGAAGCTAGATAAAGTTAAGATACTAACTTATATGAATGTCAAAGAAGATGAACAATCACTCTACGGTTTTTTTGATGATGATGAGAGATCGCTCTTTATTTTATTGATATCTGTAGCAGGAGTAGGTGTTAATACTGCTAGGGTGATACTTTCCTACATGACGGCCGATGAAGTAAAAACAGCTATCGTCCACGAAAATGCGGCAGCACTAGGCAAAGTTAAAGGCATCGGCCCTAAAACTGCCAAGCGTCTAATCCTAGACCTAAAAGACAAGGTCATCAAAGAAATAGGAAACGATCCGTTAGTAATATCTACGCCTCTAGACAATACTCTGAGAAATGAAGCGTTATCTGCTTTGATGGCATTAGGTTTCCCTAAAGTAACCGTAGAAAAGCATATAAAATCTATTTTGGATAAGAATCCTAGTATCGAACAAGTAGAAGATCTGATCAAGCAAGTGCTCAGACAGATGAATTAAACGAAAAGTTAAAAATAAATTAAAATTTTTTGCTTAAAATATACCATAAGGAATATTTGCGTCGTTATAGACAATTGTATTCCTTTAATCAAGTTCATTTTTTAAGATTGATTGGACTAATTCAGTAGATATTTATGAAATTTAGTAATTTTTTAGTAGCATTTTTGTTAATTAGCCTTACGATAAGTGTAGTTAACGTAGATTTGCAAGCAAAAAACCTCCCCGACCCTTATACTTCTGAAATCATTCTAACAAAAATGGCTGCAGACACCATTCCACTTAAGGATAGATTTGGTGATTTTATCAATGACAAAGACACTAATCCCTTTGACATCACCACCAAGGAAATCAAACAAACCGTGGAGTATGATCCCATCAGTGGGCAATACGTGATATTTGAGAAAATAGGGGATCAGTATTATCGTACTCCTACCTATATGACCTATGATGAGTATCTCGACTATAAATCTAAAGAACAAGAGCGCAACTACTTTAATAATCTAGCAGGAATCAAGTCAGATAAAAAATCAAGGACAGGCAAGATAGATCCTATGGACAAAATCAGTCTGAATACTAGTCTTATCGATCGACTTTTTGGTGGAAACGAAATCAATATCAAACCACAAGGTTCGGTAGATCTCAGCATGGGCGTACGCAAAAATACTATTCTAAATCCTAACCTTCTACTCAATCAGCAGCGACAACCACTGCAGATAGAGTTTAATCCTGTCATAAAAATGAACGTAGATGGCAAGATAGGTAAGAAGCTAGATCTAGGATTTGCTTATGATACCCAGAGTACATTTGACTTTGACAGAAAAATAAAACTAGCCTTTGACTCTAATGCTTTCTCAGAAGATGACATCATCAAAAAAATAGAAGCAGGTAATGTAAGTTTTCCACTCAGAGGCAATCTAATCACAGGTGCGCAGAGTCTTTTGGGTCTAAAAACTGAGCTTCAGTTCGGTAGATTGCGAGTAACAGCATTGGCCTCCCAACAAAGATCTAAAGCCAATAATGTACGTGTTTCTAATGGTGGATCAGTACAAGAGTTTGAGATCACGCCAGATCAGTACGACGAAAACAAACACTTCTTTATCTCTCATTACAATAGAGATAACTACGAGAGATCATTAGAAAGATTACCGTTTATAAACACGTCTTTTCAAATCGCACAGATAGAAGTATGGATATCAGATGATAGGCCAGAGTTTCAAAACAATACCACGATGGTGGCCGCGATTGCCGATCTAGCGGAGCCTGAGACTAAGTATCTCACCTCGTCCTCAATGAGTACGGTCGTCGATAGTAGTGTGCAGGATGAACTGAAACAACCATTACCTCTCAATAGTGCCAACAATATATACGAGCGTATATCAAGAGACAGAAACATAGTAGATATAGATCAAGTAACTACTAAACTAAGAGGAGAGTACGGTTTAAGGCAGACTTTTGACTTTGAGGTATTCAGAGGAAGGAGACTGAGTTCTTCAGAGTTTACATATAACCCTAAGTTGGGAACTATATCACTAAATTCTCGACTTAGACCTAATCAAGTATTAGGCGTAGGTTACAATTACTACTTTACCTCTAAGTGCGATTCATTGTTTCAGGTAGGTCAATTGGCGGTATCGTCTATCCAACCAGGAAACCAGACAGATACCACTAGGGTAGAACCACCAAAAGTACACTTCGTCAAACTCATAAAATCTACCAATCAATTAACCACCTCACCGATGTGGGATTTGATGATGAAAAACGTTTATAATCTTAATACTTCACAGCTCAATCAGCAGGATTTTGAGCTAGATGTATTTTATGAAGACGATTTCTCTGATGGCTCACTTAAGAAATACATTCCTTTAGATAGTATGAGGCGCGATCCAATATTGCAATTGTTTAACCTAGATAGACTCAATCGTTTTAATGATCCACAACCAGATGGATACTTTGATTATGTGCCTGGTGTGACAGTGATAGAGCGAAGTGGAAGTATCGCCTTTCCAGTATTGGAGCCTTTTGGTAAGTTTTTAGAAGATATACTAATAGATCGAGGTGTGGATCCTGCAATAATACCCAACTTTGTGTTTAAGCAATTGTATGACACCACTATCATCGTAGCAAGACAAGATCTGAGTAGAAACAAATTTAGAATAATAGGCAGAGTCAAATCCACTGCACAGAATGGTGAAATTCAGTTAGCACCTTTTGTACCACCAGGGTCTGTACGCGTACGTGCAGGTGGCAAAACCCTCATCGAAAACCAAGATTATGAGATCGACTACAATAGAGGATTGCTCAGAATACTCAACCCTACATACCTAGCTGGAGGTACGCCTATAGATGTATCTTACGAAGACAATGGACTCTTTAGCCTACAGCAAAAAAACATGATGGGTCTCCGTGCAGAGTATCAATTCAATAAACAATCAAGCTTGGGCCTTACGTATCTGAGGCTGGCCGAACGACCATTCACACAGAAAGTAGATATAGGCAATGATCCTATCAATAATCGTATGATTGGTCTAGATTTTAACTACAGCGGTGAGGCACCATGGGTTACTAAACTCATAGATAAACTGCCTTTCTACAGTACTACAGAGAAGTCTTTGATTAATATCACAGGAGAGGCGGCACTGCTCCTTCCAGGACATGCTAGAGCCATAGACTATAATTACCGCAATAGTAGAGGCGAACAAGTGACGTTAGATCAAGGTATTGCCAATATAGATGATTTTGAAGGTGCTATCAATGGATTTAACCTAGGAGGTATCAATGTCAATCAATGGGCGCTAGCTAGTACCCCCACGAGTAGATTTCCTGAGGGTCGGCTAACAAACAACATTGCTTCAGGCTTTAATCGTGCATTGTTTAACTGGTACATCTTAGATCAAGGATTCCCCCGTAACCAATTAGATTCTGACGATCCATATACCAGAACATTACAACGGACAGAACTTTATCCTCAGTCTAGAAATCAACCAGGTCTAAATCAGCTTTTTACCTTTGACCTTAGTTACTATCCATCTGAGAGAGGGCCGTACAACTATGAACCAAGCGGCGGTTCTTCACTCATTAATTCAAAAGGTTTCAGCATAGTGGATGATGAGATAAGGCTAAATAGCCCTAGGGAGCGATGGGGTGGTATCATGAGGTATTTTCCAAATTCGGATTTTCAGGCTAGTAACTACGAAAGTATAGAATTTTGGATGCTTAATCCTTTTACTGATCGAAGAGATGGGGATCATATAAATAATGAAGAAGGGGAGTTTGTCTTTAACTTAGGCAGCATATCTGAGGATATCATCAATGATGAGTTGTTGTTTTTTGAAAATGCACTACCTACTACACAACGTAGAGAACCCACCAAACCGACTAATTATGGACGTGCTTCAGTGAGTATTCCATTAGTCAATGGCTTTGATCTCACTGATGGGCCGCTTCAAGATTTGGGTTTTGACGGTATGGATGATAACAACGAACGGACCAAGTTCTTGTCTTACCTTACGGACAATAATCTGATCACTAGACCGAGTGTAGCGCTCGATCCCGCTAATGACAACTTCATATCGTTTAACGATCCTAAGTATGCTAATGAAACATTCCTACTCAAAAAAATGAAAGGTATGAACGGATCGCAAGGGAACGCACCTCTATTAGATCAAACCTCCGATTTGTCAGTCAGAGGAAATAGCTACCCAGAAACCGAGGATCTGAACAACAATAAATCATTGGAATCAGAAGAAGCATACTATGAATACACCTTGAAACTCAAAAACCTGAATGGCGAGATGGATACTGTAGCAGCGGGTGATTATTATAGGCAGACATTGGTACTGAATCGACCAAATGGTAGAACAGAGAAGTGGTACAGAATGCAGATTCCGCTCAATAGCGGTATCAATTATAATGGCATAGAAGGACTGAGAAATATTCAGTTTATGAGGGTGTTTATGACAGGTTTTGAGACTCCTAAGACGCTCCGTTTAGTAGATTTCCAACTGCAAAGAAGTCAATGGATAAAGCAACCACCAAGATGTAACTTTGACGGAGGTACAGATCAAGCTGTTTTAGCGTTAGATGATGTGAGTATAGAAGAAAACTCATCCAAAACTCCGTTTAACTACCAGATTCCACCTACTGTCAGAAGAACCAATACCTTCAGTACCATAGGCCAGATTCCACAGGATGAAAAATCTATGGCCATGAGGTTCAAATCTGTATTAGGGGGATGCGAAGTTAGTATGACAAAGTTATCTAGAATCAATATTGCACTTTACAAGAGGCTTCAGCTCTTCGTCCATGCCGAAAATTTGATAGGAAAAGACGATATAAAGGATGATGATTTAGCTATATTTGTAAGGGTAGGAAAGGATTTTCCTGACAACTCTACCAATACTGGCCCTAGGAACTATTATGAATACGAGCTTCCATTAAAATTGTCCAAGCTTAGAAATATACCTGCCGATTCTATTCAAACAGCTCACAATATATGGCCGGAAGCTAACTATATAGATATACCTATAGATAGCCTCATAGAGCTAAAGAGGATTAGATATGGAAATGCTATTCCTTCGGGCTTGCCTATTAAATTAGAAATCAACCCTAATAAGAAAGATACACTTACGCTAGTAGGTAATCCATCACTTGGAGAGGTAAAAGTGTTTCAAATAGGTATTAAGAACAGATCTGTAAATGGTACAAATGCCTTGACTGGTGAAGTTTGGGTCAATGAGCTGCGCATGATAGGCTATAACGAAGATGCAGCACTCGCCGCCCAATCTAAGATCCAAATCACGCTAGCAGACCTAGGGGAGATAAATCTATCAGGCAATTACAGCAGTGCAGGATTCGGTGGTATAGATCAGCGATTGCATGAGCGCTCTCGAGAGCAAACGGTACAATATGATGTCTCTGCCAATATCAATGCGGGGAAGTTGTTACCAAAAGAGTTAGCATTGAACGTTCCAGTATTTGCACAGTACCAAAAAACGGTCATCACTCCACAGTTCGATCCGTTTGATAGAGATATAGAACTAAAAGAAAAATTGGCCATAATACCTGATGCAAATTTCCGTGATACAATCAGAGATAGATCTCGCGAAGTACTGACAATCAAAACTTTTAACGTCACCAATGTCAAAACCACTGCTGGAGGTACTGGTAAGCCTTGGTCACCAAGCAACCTGAGTGCTACTTATGCATTTACAGAGACGAAAAGTTCTGATCCTATCATCAAGCAAGACAAAACAGTCTCTCGAACGATGGGTCTAGATTATATATACAATAGAAAGTCCAATTATATAGAGCCGTTTAAGTTTATAAAATTAGACTTTTTAAAGATATTATCTGATTTTAACTTCAGTATATTGCCAAATAATTTCTCCTTCACGAGCAGAATGGTCAACATCACAAATGAGCGTACCTTTAGACAGCCTGACGTACCTGTGTTTGTATTTGATGACCAAAGATTTAATTGGGACAGAAATTATGTGCTAGATTGGGATTTGTCTAGATCACTACGTTTTAATTTTAGAGCCAATACCACATCAGTAATAGATCAGCTGCGTCAGGTAGGTATAGGAGATACCAAAGAGGATAGAACATGGGTAGATCAGTTTGGAAATGAGAACGCTGCTGGCGGTAATACTTTTACTCAGAATGTCATAGATGATCCCAATTATGTGAGCGATTACAGAAATAGAAATATCAGACGATTGGGTCGTTCGAGAAACTATACACACAATATTTCACTAAACTATAGGGTGCCATTTAAGAATATACCTTACATGGATTGGATCAATGCAACCATTGACTACAAGACTGATTACAGCTGGGACGCAGGGAGTCTGATCTTCATAGATGAACTTAATACACCACTGGGCAATACCATCAAAAATGGTCAGAATACTGGTTTTAATGTCACGTTTGGATTTGATAAACTGTATAATAAATTTGATTATCTCAAGTCTATAGAAACGGGAAAAGCCGTGACCAAAAGGTCAGCTAGGAAGCCAGTCCAGAATGATAGAATGAACAGAGGCATAACAGGTAAAGATGCAGAGCTCCAAATAGATAAAATGCCTGACGGCAAAGTAGCCGATAGTGATAAGAAAGGAGAAAAAGATGGCAAAAAAGAAAAGGAAAAGAAAGAAGACAAACCTCGCGTGCCTACTATGGTGGAGCGTGTCATCATACGACCACTGATGATGGTGAGGTCTGTTAAGGTTAATTACAAAGAAGATAATGCAACCATTTTGCCTGGATTTATGCCTCAGAGTTCTCTGTTGGGTTTGGCAGATGGATTTAATGCTCCAGGTTTAGGTTTTGCTGCAGGTGCGCAGCCCAATTTAATAGGAGATAACAATTGGCTTCTAAAAAATCAAGCTTGGTTTAACCCAAGTGCCAACTTCAACTCCACTCTTTCGCAATCAAAACGACATACACTAGATATCAAAATTCTAGTAGAACCATTCAAAGACTTCAGTGTAGATGTATCTTTTAGGAAAAATTATACACAGAACCATACAGAAGTATTCAGGACTAAGGCTGGCGAATTTATGCAATTTGCAGGATATGATGTAGGCTCTTTTGATGCGTCTTTCTTTTCTCTCAATACCTTATTTACTGACTATAGCGTACTCTATGAGCGATTCAAGGAGAATAGAGAAATCATTTCAAGACGTTTGCCAAACATAGAAAATCCTGGGACCCACATCACCACGCCCGCTTATGCAGGCGGATATGGGCCCACGCACAATAGTGTCGCCGTCCCAGCATTTTTAGCTGCTTATACCGATCAGTCTCCATTTGATATACCATTGGACCAACCTAAGCAATACGCAAAAAACAGCTTCATCCCTAGACCAAATTGGCAGGTGAACTATACAGGCTTATCTAAGCTAGGTTTCCTCAAAAGTATATTTAGTAACATTACCATCAAACATGGATACGTTAATAATATAAGAGTTAATGACTTCCAAAGTTCACCTAATTTTAGACCCAATGATCCATTCGGTACACAAACGCCAAACTTTAACTATTGGTCGAGATTAGAGATTCCTTCAGTAAGCATTCAGGAGAGTTTTGTGCCTATCATCGGATTGAGCCTAAAGACCAACTCTGATTTTAAGCTTGACTTTGAATACAAAAAGTCCAGAGGGCTAGAACTAGGACCGGCAGTACTCAGAGAAAATCTAAGTTCAGAGATCGTGCTAGGCGCGGGCTATGTGATCAAGAATTTTAGAACCAATAAGAAAAAGAAAAAGAGGGGAACTTCCAATCGTAAGAAAGACAATGCAGACCCTAATAATCCTAGTGCAACAACCAATACTGGTACCGTCACCTCAAAGGCGCGTGAAATGAGATTTAACCTTAATTTTTCTGTCAGAGATGATATATCACAGATTTACAATTTAGCCACAGAAGCAGAACCACAAGCGGACAGAGGTAATACCACGATAGCCATCAATCCTACGGTAGAGTGGGATGTCAATAAGAATCTTGCGATCCAATATTACTTTAATTATGATCGTACGATACCTAAGACCTCACTTAACTTCCTGACCACTAATGTCAGGACGGGTATAACGCTCAGGTTCTTGATTAATTAGAGATTGAGAATGGATCGTATTGGTTTGGTATAATGCGCTTAAAAGCGCTTGGAGTATTTTTTTGATTACTTATTTTGGGTTTGATGACCAATATATCTCGAATCAAAACATAGATTTGGCCTAGATTAATCGTTGTATTGATTAAAATAAATGGTAAACCCTTAAAAAGTGGAGGAATTAAGTTATTTTTGTGCTAATTTTTAAAACCGAATAATGTGTATATCTTTAGTAAAGTATAGAGAGCACCATTAAAATATAATTTATTATGAGATTTGAAGTATCGTCATCGGATTTATTGAAGCAGTTAAACATTGCCTCAGGTGCAATTAATGCCAACCCTATTTTACCTATAATGGAGGATTTTCTGTTCACGGTGAAGGATAATCTATTGACCATTAAATCTACTAATTTAGAGATCACCATCATCACCAGTGTGGAAGTTACGTCTGACGAAGATGGTAGCGTGGCGATTCCTGCTAGGATACTATTAGATACGCTTAAGGCACTTCCAGAGCAACCTATCACTTTTTCGGTAGATGAAAACTTTGGTATTAAGATATTATCTTCATTTGGAGTATATAAACTTTCAGGTGATGCCCCAGATGATTTTCCAGCTTCTCCAGATGAGGACGATTTAGAAACACTGATGATTAGCTCTAAAAAGATTCAAAAGGGTATAGGGAATACTGTTTTTGCAACAAGCAACGATGAGTTAAAGTTGGCGATGACAGGTGTACTCATGCAGATCGATTTCACTAAACTGAACTTTGTAGCCACTGATGCCCACAAACTTGTAAAATATACAATCGGCAACTTAAAATCGGATATTGCTAAGTCGCTTATATTGCCAAAAAAAGGATTGGTATTGCTCAAAAGTGCGCTTTCTTCTGAAGACATAGAAGTAAATGTCGGATTTAATCGAACCAATGTATTTTTCTCTTTTGATAATACTAAGTTGATTTGCAGACTGATAGACGCTAAATATCCTGAGTACAATGCTGTGATTCCTGTAGATAATCCTTATGAAGCAATCATCAACCGCAAAGATTTCTTAAATTCGCTCAGGAGGATTGCAATCTACGCCAATAAGTCCACCAATCAAGTTATCCTCAATATCACTGAGAAGTCAATGACCATATCAGCGCAAGATTTAGATTTCTCTAACGAGGCCACTGAGCAACTGACATGTAACTATGTAGGCGAACCTATGACCATCGGATTTAATGCTAAGTTTCTAGCTGAGATGCTTTCAGTACTTGAGTATGACGAAATCAAATTGCAATTGGCTAATGCCAATAAGGCTGGTCTAATCATCCCTGCTGAAGAGGAAATCGGTGAAGCTTTGTTAATGTTGGTTATGCCTGTCATGATGGGCAATTAAGGTTTATAGTTTTTGATGAGGTGTAATATTTCTTAATTCATTGAGCAAATACTAGCTTTTAATTATTATTAGGTTTGGAAGTAGGTTTATTTTTTGGTTCTTTTAATCCTGTGCACATTGGGCACATGATCATTGCCAATCATCTAGCTCAGTTCACTGACTTAGAAGAAATATGGATGGTACTGAGTCCACAGAATCCACTAAAACATAAGGCTTCACTAGCTAATAATAACGATAGATACCACTTGTTGCAATTGGCCATAGGCAGTAATCCATTGATCAAAGCTTCCAATATAGAGTTTAAGCTCCCTGTACCTTCCTTTACGGTTGATACATTGGCGTATCTAAAAGAGAAATTCCCCATACATACGTTCAGCCTCATCATGGGCGAAGACAATCTAGAGACGATTGAGAAGTGGAAAAACTATGAGTTTCTACTGGCTAACTATACGATATATCTATATCCTAGGCCTGGATATCAAGCAGCCCATAAGTACTTAGATCTCCCTACGATTATAAAAGTAGATGCTCCTAAACTGGAGATATCAGCTACCTCTATCCGTAGTATGATCAAGGAAGACAAATCAGTGCAGTATTTAGTACCTGATGACGTATATATCTATCTGAAGCAAAGTCCGATGTATCGCTAGTAAGCTATTTATGTGTGAGTGAGAGGAGTTGATGAGCAGAGTTATTCATCACCGACTTTCATGCGTTCGGCATTTTCGGCCATCTGTAGAGACTTGATGACCTCATCGAGATCTCCCTCTATGACGCGATCGAGATTGTACAAAGTCAGGTTGATTCTGTGATCTGTTATTCGGTTTTGTGGATAATTGTAAGTTCTGATTTTGTCAGATCTATCACCGCTACCTACAAGGGATTTGCGTTTGTTTTTTTGCTCTAAGTAAGACTTTTCTCTAGCTACTTCTTTTATTCTGAAATATAGTCTCTGCATAGCAATCTCTCTGTTTTGATGTTGAGACCGTGACTCTGTACTTTCTGCTACTATGCCTGTAGGTAAGTGAGTAAATCTGACTCCAGATTCCACCTTGTTTACATTTTGACCACCTGCACCTTGAGATCTAAAGGTGTCCGTCTTTATTTCATCTTTGCGAATATCTATTTCTTCCTCTTCAAATTTTGGCATCACCACTACGGTAGCTGCTGAGGTATGCACACGTCCTTGTGATTCAGTCTTGGGTACACGTTGCACACGATGTGCACCTGACTCAAATTTTAGCTTACCATATACATCCGCACCAAATACTTCTAACACGATTTTGTTATATCCGCCTACAGATCCAGGATTTTCGTCTATGACTTCAGTTTTCCATCCTTGTGTCTCAAAGTATTTGCTATACATTCTATATAGATCACCTGCAAAAATACTAGCTTCGTCACCTCCCGTACCAGATCTAATCTCAAAAATCACATCTTTGGTATCCTCAGGGTCTTTTGGTATCAAAAGAAATTTTATGCTTTCGCCGAGTTCTTCGATCTCTGGAGTTAAGCTATCTATCTCAAGTACTGCCATCTCTTTCATCTCAGGATCATTGTCCTTAAGCATTTCTTTGGCGTTTTCTAGTGATTCGTTGAGGTGTTGATACCTTTGTAAGGCTTGCACTATTTCCGTTAGATCCTTATATTCCTTATTGATTTTAGCAAAGACTTTCATATCCGTCAAGGTCTCTGGATCTGAAAGCTTCTCCTCTAAGTAATGGTATCTATCTTGTATACCTTCTAGTTTATCTAACATATACTTTTTTGAAAATTTAGTGCAAAAGTAAACAAATTACTTTGGAATATAGGTACAGTCGCTGTTATTAGTAACTGGGGGCTGCTATCTAGTGATTAGTAACCGATAAATAGGGCTTGCTGAAATAGTCAGAATGACCTATAAACGAAAGAAAACCGTTCAAAAAACCAGCGATATGTGAATGAAGAATCGTAAGTGCGTCGAGCGCAATACTATCACAACTTTATGCACTTTCTTCCTTTTACGACCGAAAAAGCATAAGACTGAGCGATCCTGAAAGGTCTAGTATGACAATACAAGAAGCGAAGGAACTCGAAAGAGCTGCTATTATACATCGATGTGAAAAATTATTAAAATGTTGATAAAACGGTGCGAAGCAATCTTCTTTTTTGAACTAGACATTTTTGGTTAATTTTTTTGGCAATGTAAAAAAAGTAGCTACAGACCGCACAGGGTAATACCAGAATTAAGTGAATGGTTTAGAGCATCTGAATACTCAAATCCCTGCACTACAATTAGAATAAGTATATCATAGGTCATTGTTTTTAATAATATTATTAATAAATCATCTAGACCTTATTAGTGACTGGTGATTAGTGGCGGATGATTTGGTCACTTACCTTGTAAGCATCATTGCATAAGGAGCGTAGCCTATTACCTTGTTTGTTAATAACCTCAATTGATTCGATCCAGTCCCACTTTTGCTTTCTGATGAAGGCTACTTCGGTACTCATCGGGGTTTAGTGCTAGACATAGTTTGAAGTACTTTTGAGCTTTAGCTATATTTTTGTTTTCTTCATATATGATACCAAGCTGTAGAGCTGCACTGCATGCATAGTATTTAGGCGAGCTTGCAAGTATTGCTATTTTTTCATAGTACTCTATGGCGTCATAGTGACTCTTCAGTGACTCAGATATGCGGCCTAGTCGATAGTAGTACTCCTCAATGTTAGATGACATTAAGCGTGAACCGTTAGTATTGGTTAGTATTTCTTTAGCTTTTACAAAATATCCACCATCAAATAATATTCTGGCCATCAGTAGTGTAGGTTCAGGTATTTCATTGCTTTGCGCTTCTTTGAGTGCTTGTTTGTCTTCGTCTATCAAGTTGTTTCCGTATTTTTTACATTTATTGATATACGTTTTGTAGGATGTACGGTCGTTTCTGATGACGAGGTGGTACCAAGCAAGCTTTTGGTATGCTTCTTTTATATAATGCCTGCCACCAAAATTTTTTACAAATTTTTCTAGATAGATATTCGAATTTGCGTCTAGCTGGTACAGTTTGAACTTCCCATACATGAAGTCGAGGTAGTAAAAGTTAAGATAATTGAGTCCTTTTGGTCGTTCTTCAAGGATTTTGATGGCTTCTTCGTTTCTACCTAATTTTTGTGCCATAGTCGCTTTTAGGAATGCCACTAGTGGGTTGGTTCTGTGATCTAAACCATATTTGTCATATAGCTGGTAGGATTCCTCTTTTCTATTATTGACATAAAAAAGTAGATAACTATAGATACCCACTATTTCGTTTTTAAATTTATTTTTATTGAAACTAGGATCATGAATCAAACTCAATATCTCCTTGTTGCCTAAGTTGATAGAGCCTTTGATTCCCATAATGTTTCGGATCCAAGAAGGCACGCTTTCAGCTAGTGCGTGGATGATAGAGAGGCTTTTGTTGTTTTCTAGAAAGTTGGGAAAACGTTTTTTGTTTTCCTCTAGCAGATTGTAGGCTTCATATACATCTCGAGCGGCATTGATTTTATCATCAAATTTTACTTTGATGGTTGCCCACTGCAATATAATTTCAGCTTGACAATATAGGTAATAAGGAGAATTAGAGTCCGAAGCTTTGATACGTGCTAAACGTGTATCTTTTTTTTTGATTAAAGACCTATATTTTTGTTGGTCTTCTTGTATAAACAGCGTGTAGAAGTCCATGTAGTTTTCTATATAATACACAAAAGCATTATTGGGATCAGATAGTTTGGATTGGATCAGTTTTGCCTCACCTGTACTCAACCTCAGACTAGAAATATGGTCATAAGCTTCCACCAAAATAGGTGTGAACTCCAGCCTAGTCTGACTAAAACTACCTACAGATACGACACTAAATAGCGTCACCATGAAGTGCTTCAAAAAATATCTATAATACAGCTTATTGAAGTTAATTGGTTTTGATAATATATTATAAAAAAAGCCCAAAACCAACTTTAACTTGATATTTGGGCTTCCTTTATCTTTAATGTATTCTTTTGAAATGCTAGGAAGTAAGATATAAATAATAAATCTTATATTTTCTTACTGCTAGATTTAAACAATTATTATTAATCTTCTGATCCGAAATTTTCATCTACTAGAACCCTTCCACAATGCTCGCAAGCTATGATTTTTTTCATCACTCCAATTTCTATTTGCAGCTGTGGTGGTATTCTGTTGAAACAGCCTCCACATGCACCCCTAGATACGGGGACCACTGCTAAGCCGTTGCGATAAGCTTTTCTGATTTTGTCATAAGATGACAGTAATCTTTGGTCTATATCTTTACGTGCTTTCTCAGATTCTTTGAGAAGTTTTACTTCTTCTTTCTCAGTTTTTTCTATGATTTTAGAAAGTTCCACTTTTTTATTGGCTAGATCCTTGTTTCTCTGAGCTAATTTTGCATAAATAGCATCTTTAGCATCTACTTTAGCCCCTTTTGTAGATTCTACCTCTTTCATTTTCTTTTGCGAGAGCTGTATTTCAAGTTTCTGAAGCTCTATTTCTTTATTTAGTGCGTCAAACTCTCTATTATTTTTGACATTGTCTAGTTGTTTTTCGTACTTAAGAATCATAGCTTCTGATTCTTTGACGTTGGACTTATGTTGATTGATGTCATGATCGATATCAGCCAAGTTTTGATCCATTTTGTTAGACTTAGTCTCGAGACCTATGATTTCGTCCTCTAGATCACTTACTTCTATTGGCAATTCACCTTTTAATATTCCGATTTCATCCATTTTGGAATCCACTTTTTGAAGTGCATATAGCAACTTCAATCTATCTGTAATGCTTTGTTCTTTTACGACTGCCATATTTATAATTAAAAGTACTTTATTGGATTAGTATTTATGATTGATTTTTGGAGTGCAAAGGTACTAAATTTATTGATTATTAGTTCATAAAGTAGATCAATTGTGTATTTTTCACTTTCATAATGCCCTATATCCATAATGATGATTTGGTTATTGGCATCAAAATACTCGTGGTATTTTATATCTGAGGTGATAAACACATCAGCTTCAGCACTTATAGCATCTGCTAGTAGAAATACTCCTGCACCACCACACAACGCTATTTTCTGGACTTTTGTTTTACAAAAAGGTGTTGACTTCACTATATCAAGTTCCATTTTGTCTTTGAGATAGGCAATAAATCTATGTGGTTCCATCGCTTCTGGGAGTTCGCCGATAGCTCCTGCACCTACGATGTTATTATTATATTCGCCCTTAGGCGCCAGTATGATAGGATGATGAAGTCCCAGCTTATGTGCTATTTTGCCATTTACGCCTTTGTGTAGAACATTGTCAAGATTGGTATGTATTGCAAAGATCGCTATATCGTTTTTGATGGCTTTCATTACCGTACGTTCCACATAGGTGCTACCATTAAATCGTTTTAGACCTCTGAAAACAATCGGATGATGTGCGATGATGAGGTTGCAGTTTTTTGCTATAGCCTCATCTACTACGCTCTCTATGGTATCAAGGCATAACAAAACTCCTGTGACTTCTGTAGCTGGATTCCCTACAATCAGGCCTGCATTGTCATAGTCCTCCTGTAGATGCGCAGGTGCAATTGTATGTAGATAATGGGTGATATCGTGTATGAGCATGATGAGGATTTAGTGATTTTGGCTTTTTAGAATTGGTTGAGTGGCTATTATTTTTTCCTCTATCTCGGTGGTTGAGTAGCCAGGTATAAATTTGAGTGATCTAACTTCACCGCCTTTAGCCAATACGATGTCGCTACCGACTATAGCTGATATCTGCCAGTCTCCGCCCTTGACGAGTATATCAGGTTGGATGTCTGTGATTAGTGCTAGTGGTGTCGCTTCATCAAAAACTATGACCATGTCCACACACTCTAGTGCTGCCATGACGTGCGTGCGACTGTATTCGTCTTGGATAGGGCGATTACTACCTTTGAGTCTAGTTACGGATGCATCACTGTTGAGTGCTACCACTAGTTTTGTACCTAGACTTTTGGCTTCAGCCAGATAGAGCACATGACCTACGTGCAAGAGGTCAAAACATCCATTGGTAAACACTATTTTTTGGCCATCTGCACGCCATTCTGATAGCTTACTTTTGATGGTAGTTCCGTCGGTATATATTTTTGATTGCATTTCGTATCATTTATACTGATGTAAACCGATTTTGATGACCATGTGTTTATGACGTATATAAAATAGACAATAATTTTGGTTTCATTTATACTTTTTTGGTCTATAGACCAATGAAAGCGAAGCCTTTAAGGTATATTACACATCTGATTTAGGCTTGAGGTATTTTACTGTTGTTCGTATCGTTTATAGTGGGCAATATTACCAATGCAGCTAATCCGAAAATTACATTTATAAATATATTGATTGAGAAAAATATAATATTGGCAAACGAAAACGCATCAGCTCCATTGATTCCATATAATGCCAAGCCGGCACCTACGAGATAGTGATAGCTGCCCATACCGCCAGGAGTAGGTACTAATATTCCTAGACTTCCAAATACAAATATCACCAATCCAGCTACCATACCTAGGTGTGCGGTTGGCGCAAAAGCTCTGAACCCAAAATACATCATGAGGTAGTAAAGCAACCAAATCCCTACTGTATAGAATATAAATAATGGAATACTCCTCACTTTAGATACACTCTTTACACCAGATATAAAGCCTTCTGATATGGTTTTGATCCGTTGTCCTATCACGGACTTGAGTAGTATGTCACGCATCATCCACACCCCGAAAACTAATCCTAGTCCTAACACTGCAAGCGATATCAGCAGTAGATAATTGCCACTGACGAGAGTCAGTTTTCCTGTGATATCAGCATTGGTCTCTAGGTAACTCACAAAATCATTGCCACCTATCAATATTGCCAACAAGATGACTAACGCAAGCATAATAACATCAAAAATCCGATCTGTAAATATAGTTCCTAGTGATTTTTCTAACGGGATATTTTCGTACTTAGAGATCATTCCTGCACGTATGACCTCACCAGATCTCGGGATGCCGAGGTTGGCTAGATAGTTGATCATGATGGTCCCTATGAGATTAGTAAACTTAGGTCGGTAGCCGATTGCGTTGAACATCATCTGCCACCTCAGTGCCCTAAATACATTGGTAATCATAAATAATATCATCGTCAGTACTACCCAAAAGTAGTTAGCACCTTTGATATCTGCCATGATTTTGTCCATCAGATGGCAGTCCGCAGCAGCTATACCTTTGATAGAGCATTCGGCTGTGTAGGCTGCATTCTGCTTATCAAATACTAAGTACATGATAAATAGACCTATAGCAAAAAACACAGTTATTTTTACAAACTTAGCCATTAGATTTATATAATACGTTGTTTGAAGTGGTATTGAACGCTAGACTAGCTTGTTGTTTTCGTCAGGAAACGCCGTCAATGCCTTATATACCTTCGCCTCATCAGGTGTCATCATAGCATAAGACATGATGATGAGCACATCGCCGACCTGAGCTTTGCGAGCCGCTGCACCATTGAGACAGATACATCCTGAGCCTCTCTCGCCCGTGATAACGTAGGTCTCTATGCGCTCACCGTTGTTATTGTTGACGATTTGGACACGCTCTCCGTCGTATAGATTAGCCGCTTCCATCAGTTCCACATCTATCGTTATCGAACCTACGTAGTTGAGGTTAGATTCAGTCACTCTAGCACGGTGAATTTTTGATTTGAGTATGTGTAAAAACATCTATAATTTTATTTGTATTCATTTAAAGACGCAAATATCCACAAAAGTTTAAACAATACGACAATACTTGTACGTAAACTGCTATTTTGAAATTTATATTATCAATTGTGGAACCGATGGAATTGATTGAACTGCTTGAATTGACAAATTGATTGAACTGCTTGATTCCTCAATTTGCAGAATAGAGATTCAAAATATAACATGGTTTTAAAACCGAAAAATGTCGGTTAAATCTTATTTATCTGGTATAATAAAAGAGCTCAATTACCTTTCTATATGATGTGGGTGCAATCAGAATTGAATTATATATGCAATAAGTATTAATATTTATTTTTATTTTATTTTTTACGGCTGAATGTGGCTTTTTGAATATAAGTACGTCTTATTTACTAAATCTAAGAAATTTTATATATTTTATTTCTTTCACCAAAAAATAAATCAAAAAATAAATGAATATAGGCATACACACACTCATTAGAGGTTTGGTACTTTCTACACTAATGGTATTATCTATATGTGCATACAGTCAAGACATTCATTACAGTCAGTTTTATAATTCGCCAGCCATGATTAATCCTTCACTTACAGGATTATTTGATGGTGACCATCGTTTTATAATTAACCATCGCGATCAGTGGAGATTTGTACCTGTGCCATGGACTACATTTACGGGTGCTTACGACAAGGCTTTCTATAGATCCGGAAGTGACCGTTCTCGTTTTGGGTTAGGTGGTTCTATAAACTATGACAGACAGGGAGATTCTAAGCTCACTTTGTTTTCTCTTCAGGTTAATGGAGGTTATCATTTTGCGATAAGCAACAAAAGTACATTAAGCTTGGGTGCAAATGTAGGTTTTGCTAACCGTGGATTTAATACTAGAGCGCTTCGTTGGGACAAGCAATGGAATGGTGAGACATTTGATCTCAATGCACCAAGTCAAGAGCAATTTCAGAATAATGAATCAGTATCATTTTTGGAATCAGGTGTAGGTGTCAACTATAGGTATCAAAAATCAGCTAGGACCTCACTAGATATAGGTGCTGCGGCACTTCACTTGATAGAGCCAAAAGCTAATTTTATAAATGCTGAGGCGACTAAGCTTCCACGACGCTATACGCTCAATGCAGTAGCCAACATCAAGTTAATAGAAGAACTAGATCTACAGTTGCATGTATTGCACCAGATTCAAGGCAAGTACAACGAAACGGTGTTTGGCGGTGTGGGTAAGATTTATCTTAACCAAAATAAAGGCAAACAATTACAGCTTCACTTAGGTCTAGGGTACAGAACTTCCAAGTCACTGATTCCAATCATCGCATTTCAGGTCAATAATTGGTACCTAAGTGGCAATCTAGATATAGATAGTACACCTTATAACGACGCACTTAATAGTACTCGTGGCGCTTACGAATTGCATCTCAGATATATCATCAAGAATGTGAGACCATTCAGAGCCAGAAACTGTGATCAATTGTAGCTAGATGAGAAATGATCTGTAAAATCTATAGATTATTGATCTCACTTAACTGCGCACACTTCTAAACATTTACATCAATTAATCATAAAGAATATATATATATGTTTAATAAAATATTACTTTTAGCTATGCTTTTAACCATGCCGTTTATAGGATTAAATGCGCAGACAAAAAAAGCATTTTTAGTAGCTGCCGAGCAAGCAATCCTTGAATCCAATAAGCATGGAGCACTTGTATATTACAACGAGGCACTAAAGTTTGATGAAGACAATCCTGAGCTTCTTTTTAAGACAGCGCAGGCAGCGACCTTATACAATTCGCATGGATTTTCGTCTGTGAAACTTAGGCACTTACTAGACACACTCAAGTCACTGGAATACCCTGAGGCTACTTATCTACTGGCTAAAAACTATCAAATGCTAGGCAGATACCAAGAGTCTATGCGCTATTATGACATGTACTTAGCAGAGTACTCTAACCAATCTCCTAAGCTTACAGAAGCTGCTAGGATAGGTAAGGCTAGTTGTATAAAGTCATTGATAGCCATCAAAAATATTGACGAAAAGTCCAAAGTCACACTACTAGGAGATACTGTAAACACAGTAGATGCTGAGTTCGGTGGATTCGATAGAGATCAGAAGCTGTACTACACTAGCATGGCATTTCCAGCTGAAGGCAATAGCACTAAGCAGATGTCCAAAATACTCAATGCATCAGCGATTAATGATCTAGACAGCAAAATAGTACTTGAAAAATCAACCTCAACGGCAAATTACTCATTTAACCATGATGGCACAGCCGTTTATTATTCTGTGTGCGACTACATAGATGGTACATATATACAACGTTGCGATATATACAAAAGCAAACTAGATGCTCAGGGTATGCGCTCTGATGAAGTGAAGCTATCTATAAATGAACTGGCGTATAGTAGTACTCAGCCAAGTATTGCTTATGATGCCCTTTCGGGAAAAGAATATCTATATTTTGCCTCTAATCGTGAAGGCGGGGTCGGTGAAATGGATATATGGAAGTGTGAATTATCAGGTGACAATTACATCAATCTTGAAAATTTAAAAGATATAAATACAGTAGGCAATGAGCTTACGCCATTTTACCATAGTACTACCAATACCTTATATTTTAGTACAGATCATAGAGAAGGTTTCGGTGGATATGACATATATAAATGGTCTAGCGATACGAGGACTGTGATTAATCTACCATCGCCTGTTAATAGTAGTATGAATGATTACTACTATTGGGTCAATGACTACGGTAATAGTGGCTACTTGACATCCAACCGTGGTGGCTTGGGTGCACAATACGAAAATTTTGAACCTTGTTGTTTAGATATTTACAAAATAGATATAGACAACAGTATCATCCTAGAGGTGGCGACTTTGCTAAGAGATGACCGTTCAGCGCTTGCTGGTACTAAGATATGCTTGTATGATAATCTGACCAATAAATTAATAGAGTGTATCACAAATCCATTAGATAAAAATAAGCAAAACTTCAAAGTTCAACCCAACCGATCTTATAAACTAGTAGCCACAAAAGATGGATACACTACTGCAACAGATGAGTTTAAAACAGGATCGAATGATACTAAGATCATAAGAGAGTTGCTATTAAATCCTATAGTGATCAAACTAGATGTATTTACTTTTTTGGCATCTACCAAAGCAGACCTTACGGGTACGGAGATATGCTTATATGATGAAGACACTAAACAGCTCATCAAGTGTATCAAGAATAGCGAACTAGCAAATCATCAAAACTTTGAGCTCAACCCCAATAAGAATTATAAGCTCATAGCTACTAAAAATGGCTATACCACAGCCATGACTTCATTTGATACTAACGGATGGGAAGGTGGAACGGTGCGAAAGGACATGTATTTAGATCTCAATACCATTTTGCAAGACCTGTTGCCTATATCTCTTTATTTTGACAACGATTATCCAGATCCGAGAAGCAACAAACCAATCACCACTAGTAGATTTATGGACTTAGCTAATGATTATTATAAGCGTAGAAGTGACTATATTACCAATTATACAGCGCCACTTAAAGAAGAGGAAAAAGAATCAGCTCAAAAGCTAATAGAAATCTTTTTTGATAATGATCTAAAAGAAGGCAAAGATAGACTGGTTGCATTTATGGAAGCATTAGAAAAAAATCTTTCATCAGGAGCTACCATAGAGCTAGAAGTCAAAGGGTATGCATCTCCGAGGTCTCTGGCGGCGTACAATAAGGTATTGAGCGCACGTAGGATAAGTTCTATCCGTAATGAACTAGGTAGTTATAGAAACGGAATCATGAATAGTTACTTGCTCAATAACAAGCTATCGATCAAATACACTTCTTATGGTAATGAAAGGGCAAAACCAGACGTAGTCAGCGATATTAATGATCTACGCAACTCTATCTATAGCTTAAATGCAGCGCGCGAAAGACGTGTAGAAATCGTAGCAGCAAAACAGAAACTTTAATTCATCGTAAGGTTTTTAATTAAAGACAATAACTTACTTAAAAGTATTTATAAAATAAAAGAATATGCAAATCAAACTTAGCAATTCAACAAATTTTTTACAAAATATGTGTATGACTTCTAGCTCATTTTTGGTAAGAGCAACCTTGGTGGTTTGTGCTTTTATATTTAGTATAGCTAATCTACAAGCCACTCACATCATCGGTGGTGACATCACTTATAGACATATCACAGATAATAGATATGAGATATCATTGACACTCAGAAGGGACTGTAATCTCGGTCAAGTGGGATATGATGATCCTGCTGTAGTAGGCGTGTTTAGTGCGAGTACTAACTTATTGATTTTTGCAGCTTCTATTCCATTTATGGCCAGTGATACGATAGGCAACACCATCGTGTCTAATTGTGGGTTTGAAGGATCTCAAGTTTGCGTTCAGCGTACGACTTATAGAGATACCATCAGCTTACCTTTCGTAGTAGGAGGTTATGTGATTGCTTACCAACGTTGTTGCCGTAATGGATCGCTTACTAATGTAGTCAGTCCGTTAGAATCGGGATCTACAGTGTGGGTAGAGGTAACGGAAGGAGCTTTAATAGCAAAGAATAGTTCACCTGCATTTATTTCATGGCCAGATGTATATATCTGTGCCAATAAACCATTGATGTTTAATCATTCGGCGAGAGACATAAATGGGGATTCATTAGTATATAAAGTCTGTAATCCTTATGACGGTGCTTCAATCTCATTCCCAAGGCCTCAACCACCTACAGGACCACCTTATAACTTTGTAAGTTTTGCTTTACCATACACGATCAATAATTTTATGGGTGGTACACCACTTGCAATTGACCCTAAAACAGGAATAATCAATGGTAATCCTAATTTAGTAGGTCAGTTTCTCATAGGGGTTTGTGTGGAAGAGTACAGAAACGGAGTGCTATTATCGACCGTCAGAAGAGACTTTCAGTACAATGTCAGAGTATGTGCAGAGCCAGTAATCGCAAACTTCGAAGTAGTAAGACCACCATGTGATTCTTTGTCTTTTATGTTTAATAATTCTTCGAGTAACAATGCTAACAGGTTTATATGGAACTTTAATTATCCTTCTACAGATCCTGTTTTTAGATCTACAGCACAGTCACCGTCATTTGTATATACTACGTCTGGAACATACAAGGTGGCATTGACGGTAAGTACTAATAATGGTGCTTGTGATAGTACGCTGATCAAAACTATAATAGTATCAGAGCGAACAGGTGAGCCTGAGATCAACCTCCTGGGTGATTTTGTAAGCGTATGTCCTGGCGACTCGGTAGCATTACTACTGAACGTGGATCCGACCTACACTTATAGATGGAACCCCACAGAAGATTTAGACCTTACAGATACCTTGAATCCTATCTTTGTGGGTGATGCTTCGGCAGTTTATATAGTGACTGTGACAACACCAACAGGGTGTAGCGCTCAGGATACTATCAGTTTAAACGTGTTGCCGAAGCCTACTCCTATCATCATAACAGGACCTTCCAATTCATGCGATAGAAGGGTAAATTTACTTGCTTCTGGCGGCAATATCAATACCGATTATGAGTGGAGTTATAATCTAGCTTTTACCGTCATAGTATCTAACAATCCACGTCTTTTAATTCCGCTTCTAGGTGACTCACTTAAAGTATATGTACGCTCACTAAGTTCTGTATGTAGTCCTGTGGTCGATAGTATTACAGTGTTTCGTCAAGATCTTGATATCGATTATGATCAAGAGATAAAGATTTGTAGAGGTAATAATGGCATACTTATCATCAAGAATAATGACGTAGGCGATTTGAGATTAAACTTTAGTGATCCACATGTTACGGTAAGTGGTGATACACTATTTATTACTACTTTTGATACAGATGTAGATACTTTTGAGATCTCAGGAGAAGTCACCAATAACTTTGGATGTAGCGGGCCAGCATTAATCAAAGTTATTATTCAGATGCAGCAAGAAGCTGATTTTACAGCTACATTGCAGTCATGCGAGGACTATAGGATGTGTTTTGCTACTACGGGTACTGTTAGCGGCGGTGTACTATGGACATTCGGAACGAGTACGGCAGATAGTACTTCTATGATGACGGCACCATGTTACGAATATCCAAAAGATGGAACGTATGTAGTGACATTAGAAAGCAATACAAGCTCTGCATGTCCGTTTGAAAAAATAACCAAAACCATCACTGTGCCACAGATCAGCGATAAAAAAGTAATAATAAATGCTACTTTGAGTTCTTGTAATACTGGTGAGTTTTGCTTCGACATCACGGGCGACTATCAAGGAGATATACTTTGGGACTTTGGTGACTCAGATAGTGGAACTGATACCTCAACACAAGCTAAACCATGTTATACCTTTACCAAAGCGGGAACCTATACAGTGAGGTTAACTAATGGTCTAAAGGAGTGTCCTTTTGATACTGTTACACAAATAGTAAGTGTTCCGGAACGATTAATGCTCAATGCAGGTACAGATCAGATCGTATGCGAAGGACAAGCTGTAGTTCTGAACGCCACTGCTAATGTATCAGGGACTAAATTTACATGGTGTGCGATAGACGGAAGTAAAGTTGGAGAAGGTGAAAGATATACTTTTAGTCCCATGGTTGATATTAAAATCATACTGAAAGGTGAATCTGTTGATGGTTGTACCGCAAAAGATACAGTAGATGTAGTAATATTCAAATTTGATTATACCATAGATCTGCCTTCACCTATCTGCCCTAACGGAGAGTTCCAGGCGATTATAAACATTGCTAATGCTGTTGATTATACCTTTATATGGACACCAGTGGAGTGTATAGTCAACGGTGGCAATACATCATCACCTATACTCGTAGCTGCACCTAACAAAACGGTCAAAGTTGTCATCACCAATATCAAGACTGGATGTAGCGAGACCAGAGAGCTCAAGCCAAATGTCCTGGATCTTATAGTTTTTGGTATTAATGGATCATTGTGTAACGATCAGCCTTCCACAATGATGCTCACTATTGCTAATGCTGGTAACTATAACTATCAGTGGTCACCTAATAGCAGTATCGTATCGGGTGGTGATACAGCCAATCCTATCGTTAAAGTTGGCAATGGTCAGCAGTTGACGGTAGTAGTTACGGACAAAGTCACAGGATGCAGCGTGACTAGGACATTTACGCCGAGCTTACTGCCAAGTGTAACCATTGATTTTTTAGAGACCAATATCGAGATCAAAGAAGGTCAGTTTACAGACTTGAGTATCCGAAATGCTATCCAAAACGGAACTTATGTATGGAGTACTGGCGAGTCGGGTACTTCTATACGAGTGACGCCTAAAGAGACGACTACCTATGCGGTCACTGCCACAGATAGTAATGGATGTACGGGTACAGGTCAAGTAGTAGTTACCGTTAGAGGAATCAACTGTACAGAAGCCGATGATTATCTTCCCAATGCATTTACCCCTAATGGTGATGATGTCAATGATAGATTGACAGTTAAGTCTGAGGTAATAGAATCTATGACATTGGTGATCTACAATCGCTGGGGACAAGAAGTTTTTAGAAGTATAGATATCAATGATGGCTGGGATGGAACCTACAAAGGGAAAAAACTATCCCCTGACGTATATGCTTACTACCTAGATGCGAAATGTGTCAATGGTGATCAGTTCCTCAAAAAAGGCAATGTTAGCCTCCTCAAATAGAACGGTTAACAACGTTATCATAATTATTACAGCGCAGTCGGAAACATTCGGCTGCGCTGTTTTTGGTTAAGTTACAATAATTGGTCTTATTGAATGTTAGATGTGAATTATAAATCAATGAATTATAGAACCGCAGTTGTAAGTTAAAGTGAAGTAAGGAATTTATATGGCCATCAGGGTGGAGAATAAAAGTAAATGACCCTAATAAAATGATGAATGAGATTTATGATTACAGTTTTGATATTTTTGCAACTCACAATTAATTTATTGGGTCAAAATTTGATAGATGATAGATGTGTGATTACTGAAAAAATATTTTCTGATTCAATATTATATTAAAATCAACTTAATCTAATAAAACTAATTATTTTCACAATGTGGACAACAAAAAATGATAATTTTGGATTCGGAAATAGATAATAAAGAATAGAACTATAAAGGATCAAAAATTACTAGCAAATTACATAAAACTTTACTTATCAAATATCATGATATTATTTCTTTTCCTAGTTTAGGCCATATTATATTTACGAAATGTCAAGAAGTAAAATATGAGATTTTTTTATTTCAGAAGAATTGGTAGAGTTTGGGGAATCAAAGCTTATTAAAATGCATTAGTTTATTTCAAATCATAGGATATTACTTGCCTACTTGATCAGAGATGAAAGAACATGTCTTTTATACCATGGATTAGGACAATATTAAGATCAGATTAACATTTCTAGGATAACGGAGCTCAATAACCTGCGCATATATCATTTACTACTACCTCTCTATCCACTTATCCATTCCCACAGCAAGTGATTTTGCTATCGCTGATAGATGGAGACAGATAAGGTATGCCGAGATTGAGCCCACGGATGATGAGGAGCATGCCTATAAGGATGAAGAGGACAGGTGTCCAAAATTTGAGTTGTTTTCTGATGCTAGGTGATAGGTACCTACCTGCATACATCATGACGGACATCGTGGGAATCGTACCCATTCCGAAGCCCATCATGAGTAGTGTGCTTTTCAGTATGCTACCTGTGGCTACTGCGGGAATGATACCCGTATAGACGAGTCCGCAAGGGAGAAAACCATTGGCCAATCCTATCCACACAAAGGCATTTGGAGCGGGTTTTGAGTTGAGTTGCTTAGAGAGGAATGATTTTATCTTATCGGTTAATGGTGTATCAAAGGTTACAGATCGCTTGTAGTAGTAATGAAATATCACAAAGGCGACCATTGCGATACCTGCTGTGATAGAGAGGACTTGTTGGAGCTTGAGCAATGAAAAACTCATGCCTACGATACCAAATATCAATCCTATGATCATATACCCACCCATACGGCCTATGCTATAGTTAAATACGGAGAGTTGTTTTTGTGGTGTCGTCATGTGATGGATAGGCATGGCGAGTGCTAGGGGTCCGCACATACCTATACAGTGAAAACTACCGACGATTCCTATCAAAAAACCTGTGATAATCGGATATAAATATTCCATTTTTTGGTTTTAAAAGGCATTGCGACTAGATCTATTTAGTTATTGTATAACGTCTCTTCTTTGTAGTAAGACTTACCATCTGATTGCCACAAGATACGCAGCAAGTAACGACCTTTGACAAGCTTGTTTTTATCTAAATAAAACTTTCCTGTACTATCTACCTTAAACGAGATGTTTTGATCTTTGCTTTTATCATCTACTTTCAGCATCTCTATAGTTCCGTCCTGAAACGTTGTAGCTAGGCTAACGGGTACCTTTATATACAAGCCTGACGAATCTATGACGACCAGTCGATCAGTCGATACACTAGATAGACGCTGTCCTGCATCTATAAAGGTTTGGTATTTTAGTTCTTTGTCGTAGTAGTTTTGGTCTATCATCTCATTGGTTTGTCTGAAAGCTATGACTACCATGGTCATCATGGCTACTACAAAAAGTCCTATGACGAGCGCTATTTTATGTCCCCAATTCATATTTATTTTTTTAATTGATATTGTTAATGTCGTTTAATTAAGATTACTTTTTAAGTCCTTCCTTTTTAAGGATGACTGAATGATCCATCGCAAAATCGTGATAAGAAATCACGATTTAATAAAAGAACCACAAACTACGGCTCGTGACAACCTGAAAGGACAGGTATAATCTACAGAATTGCCTTACCTTCATGTCATTAATTGATAAGGTAACAATGATAGGTGTCATTAGTTAAACGGACCTATAAAGTTGGTTTTGACTACATCTATGACTTGTCCGTCATGGAGCACTTCTATTGCTATCGTTGTACTGTAATTGGTGACCTTAGCTTTAGGTATTTCTATGAAGAAGCTGAAGGTATTGATATATTCAGGTTTTAGAAGCACGCTATCTTGTCCTACAAATTTGACTGTAGCATCCATGTCCTTAACCCTGAGTTGAATATCGACATGATCTTTGGTTTTATTAATCGATTTGAGCTCAAACAGGTTGCTGATATCTCCCTTTGGTGTGGTATGATATAGTTGACCACTTGCTCTCGAGATGTAGTTGTCTATACTTTTGCGTGAAGCAATCATCCCAGACATCACGATCAGCAATATGACCAACAGGATGGAGTAAGCCTTTATTTTGGTGGTAATCGGTTGTTTTTTTCCTTCGGCAATTTCGTTTTCAGAAGCATATCGGATAAGTCCTCTATCTAGGTGTATGGCGTCCATGACTTCATCACATGCGTCTATACACGCGGTACATCCTACGCACTCCATCTGCACTCCATCACGTATGTCTATAGCAGTAGGGCAGACTTGTACACACTTAAAACAGTCTATACAGTCTCCTGCTGTGCGGACTTCGCTTTTCTTAAGCCTTGCTCTAGGTTCACCTCTTTTGTAGTCATACGATACCTGCATCGTATCTTGATCTACCATCACACCTTGCAGTCGCCCATAAGGACATATCGTGGTACACACTATCTCTCTAACAAAGGCAAATACCGAATAAAATAGTGCCGTAAAAACCACCAATCCACCGAAAAGTCCTAAATGTTCACTTAAAGGTTCTTTAATGATCCTTATGACTTGGTCTAGTCCAAGCACATAAGATAAAAATGTGTGCGCTATCAGAAAAGATATAGCTATGTAGATGAGGTGTTTTACTACTTTTTTTAAATACTTAGAGTTATCACTACTCACATCAATCTTGCGTTGCTGGCTAGGAGAGCCTTCAATGAGCCATTCTATGGGTCTGAATACGAACTCAAGAAAAACTGTTTGAGGACAAACCCAACCACAAAATATACGACCAAATATCACCGTAAACAACACGATAAATACTATAAATGCAATCATACCTATGGCAAAAATAAAAAAGTCCTGTGGCCAAAATATTTTTGAGAAAAGGATAAACTTTCCTTCTACGACATTTGCCATCATAAATGGAAGACCATTGACCTTGATAAATGGCATGATAAAAAATACAGCAAGATAGATGTATGCGAGGTATTTGCGATATTGGTATAAATCGCCTTTAGGTTTAAGTGCATAAACCCAGTTTCTACTACCATCTTTAGTTACTGTGCTTACTCTATCTCGGTAAGTATCGCCGTGTAACAGATCTTCTTCAGTCATTATGCTTAGTATTTATTTAGATGCTTCTATTTCTTCTGGCTTATATACTTCACCTTGTGCTTCTTTACCCCCAGGCACATTCGTATTGGCAATAGATGCTATGTAGCTAGACGTCTGAGCCATTGCATTGGGTGATAACTGATCTTTCCATGATATCATACCTTTTTCGGGTACGCCATATTTGATAGTAATAAAGATGTTTTTGATACTTCCGCCATGTAACCACTCGGCGTCGGTAAGGTTAGGGCCTACACCACCTGGCATACTAGCACCATTCTCTGCATGACAAACTGCACACTTCTGGATAAAAATAGTATGTCCAGCATCTATGTCTGATCCATCAAGCATTACTACTGAATTTTCGTCTATACTATTGCTTTGGCTATCTAGGAATCTAGCTTTGATCACTGCTGCTTCAGCCATTTCTGTATGGAATTCATCTAGTTGGGTAGGGACAGAGTAAGCAATATGTCTTTGGTAAAAATAAAATATTGCAAATACAATAGTGGCTAAAAATCCTGCTGTAAACCATGTAGGTGTAGCATTATCTAACTCTCTGATCCCATCATAACTGTGTCCAGTATCTATTTTGTCCTCATCAGCTAGAGGCACGAAGTTGTTCATTTTTGCCCATTTTTTACTAATCTTCGTCCACAAACCATCACTTTGCATAGCAGGATTAACATTGCTTGCCATCGGCATTTGCTGCTCATTATTTAAGAACTTATGAGAAAGGTGGTTTAATACGGTGATCAATAAAACTTCAAACACAATTAGGATTAGGATAAGATAAGACAACGTGTTTAAGTGAAACCCTGAGGTAGATGTTGCACTCACTGCTCCTTGTCCAAATGCTAGGTTTGACATCAATAATAGTAAAATTACAGGTAGGATATTTTTATTGCTACGTTTGAAGTTGTCTCTAGCTGCTGCCAAAAAACTATTAGTGGTAGTATATAGCGGTAACAATAGTATCACTGCTATCAGCGTGAGTACCATATTGAGATCTAACGAAAAATCTAGTAGGCTAGTAGATGGTTCACTTGCACTTTGGCTATAGCCAAATAAAGGGAGACTAACTAACCCTATCATATTAATAGTGGGTTTTAAAATCTTGTGTTTCATCTGTAAAATATTTAAAATTATAATTTTAGAATGTAATACTACGGACAGAGATTACCTACTAGTTAAAAATGTAGGTCTTTAAGCTGTTCAGAAATACATTGAATTTTAATTGGTTAATAAAAAATTAAGTGCTGACGGAGTTGAGTTATAAAAGAGTGTAGACATCGCCTACACTCTTTTTGATATCAATCGTCTAATGGTAACTGCTCGATGCGCTCTATTTCAGTTTTGTCTATGCTAAATACCCATAACGTAACTAGGATAAAGAAGCTTACAAACAGTACTAATGAAATCAAAGGATATATACTGATACCGATTATGTTTTCTAAATATGTTGTGAATTTCATTATTATTATTTTATAAATTAAAGAAATAATTATTTGGATTTAGTTTTCAAGCTTGATATCAGTCCCCATTCTCTGAAGGTATGCTATCATAGCTATGATTTCCTTGTCGCTTTTGATGTCTATGTTACTATCTTTTTTGAGCTTGTCAGCTATTCTCTTAGCTTGCTCATCTAGATCTTGCACAGCTTGTTCCTCATAGTTTTTAGGATATGGTACTCCCATCATACGCATCGCATGTATTTTAGATCTCGTACTCGCTTTGTCTATCTCGTGAACATACATTTTTGGGTAGGATGGCATGATCGAACCTGATACGAATGCAGGAGGATTGAGCATGTGGTTAAAGTGCCACGCATCACCATATTTACCACCGATACGAGCTAGATCTGGTCCAGTACGTTTACTTCCCCATTGGAATGGATGGTCATATACAAACTCTCCAGCTTTAGAATACTCACCGAATCTAGTGACTTCATATCTAAATGGCCTGATCATCTGCGAGTGACAGTTATAACAACCTTCTCTGATGTACAGATCACGGCCATGTAGTTCTAATGGAGTATAAGGTTTGACGGATGCAATCGTCGGTACATTTTCTTTAATTAAAAATGTTGGGACCATCTCTACTACTCCGCCTATTAGTACTACTATTAAACTTAGCGTAAGCAAAAGTATAGGCTTTCTTTCTATGAAACTATGCCAGAATGATGTCTTAGGTGCCTTGTAGTCTCTAGGAAGTGCAGGAGCTTCTGCTTCTTCAAGTTCTACAAACTTACCAGCCTTAGCTGTTTTGATTAAGTTGTAAACCATAAGAAATAGTCCCGCTAAGTAAATCGTTCCACCGACTACTCTCATCCAATAGAATGGAGTTGTAGTTTTGACGATATCTATAAATTCATACTCTAACATTCCGTCAGGAGTAAATGCTTTCATCATGAAATAAGATCTAAAAGCACTCCAGTATAGTGGCACTGCATAAAGCAATATACCTAGGGTACCTATCCAGAAGTGTGTAGAAGCTAGTTTAACTGAGTAAAGCTTAGTGTTATAAAGCTTTGGTATCAAGTAATACATCATACCAAACGTAAGGAATCCATTCCATCCAAGTGCACCTATATGCACGTGTGCTATCGTCCAGTCGCTATAGTGCGAAATAGCGTTTACGTTTTTGAGTGACAATAACGGTCCTTCAAAAGTAGCCATACCATAAGCTGTAACGGCTACAACAAAGAATTTTAATACTGGATCCTCTCTCACCTTATCCCATGCACCTCTAAGGGTGAAAAGTCCATTTAACATACCGCCCCAACTCGGAAGCAATAGCATGATAGAGAATACAGTACCCAGGGTCTGTGCCCACTCAGGTAGAGCAGTGTATAATAAGTGGTGAGGACCAGCCCAAATGTATAGAAATATCAATGACCAGAAGTGTATGATACTCAATCTGTACGAGTAAATAGGACGATTAGCCGCTTTAGGGAGGAAGTAATACATTAAACCTAAGTAAGGTGTAGTCAAGAAAAATGCTACTGCATTGTGACCATACCACCACTGTACTAGCGCATCTTGTACACCTGCATACCATGAGTAACTCTTCCACATAGAGATAGGAAGCTCGGCAGAGTTGACGATGTGAAGCATAGCTACAGTCACCCACGAAGCTATAAAAAACCAGATTGCAACATACAAGTGACGTTCTCTACGGGTGAAGATAGTGCCAAACATATTGATACCAAAAATTACCCAGATCACAGTGATAGCTATATCTAGCGGCCACTCTAGTTCCGCATATTCCTTACCAGTTGTATATCCCATCATCAATGTGATAGCCGCAGCTACTATGATCAACTGCCAGCCCCAGAAGTGGATCTTGCTCAGTGCATTGCTCCACATAGGTGTCTTGCACAATCGTGGTACACTATAGTAAACTGCTGTAAATATACCATTGCCCACAAAGGCAAAGATCACAGCATTAGTATGCACAGGACGCAATCTACCGAAAGCCATGTGAGGAAAATACTCACTGAGATTGAAAATAGGATGAGCCAGTTGCATAGCGACGATGAGTCCTATAGTCATACCGACTACTCCCCAAAATAGCGTTGCGATACCAAAATAATTGGGATACTTGTTTTCGTAAATAAATTTTTCTAAACTCATGATTATTATAATTTTGTTTTTGTTTTGTTGTCAAATAATATTCTCTCTGCAGGGCTATCAAGATCGTCATACTGCCCATCGCGGACGCTCCATAAAAATAATATCAAAAAGCCACCAGCTATAGATATACTAACTATAAGTAAGATAATGATAACTGTCATGATGTGGAGTTTACATGTGTGATTATAACTGTGTAACGGAGAGCGGCTAGCTGCTGAAGGATTAATGTATTCATGTTGATTATTTTGTTTGTTCTGTTTTAAAATATTGACTTCCGATCCAGTGTACCCAAAAGTAGCTTATCAGAATGATAGATACTGAACTCAAAGGCATCAAGACTGCGGCAATCACAGGAGATAAAATCCCTTGGGCAGCATAGTATAGCCCTATGATATTATATATACTGGAGTAAATAAATGTGCCGATGATGATCCGTTGGCTGATCTTAGCAAACTTGATAAATCTAGGGAGCAGCACCAACGAGTGGGCATCTATAATCGCATCTGACGCCGGTGTGAAATTGTGCGTTTGGTTAGCAATGGCAATTCCTACGTTAGCTTGTTTTAGTGCGCCTGCATCATTGAGCCCATCACCTACCATAGCTACATTTTTGTGCTGATCATTCATTAACGATGTGATTTTGGTCAACTTCTCAAATGGAGACTGATTAAAAAGAATCTCATTATCATCGCCTAGCATGGTCTTTATAAAATGAGCTTCCTGGTCATTGTCCCCTGATAGTATAGCTATAGGATAATCTGCCTTTAACTCAGCTAAAAGCCGGGGAACACCTTGGCGATATTTGTTTTTGATAGTAAATGCACCTAAGATTTGCTGATCTATTTTGATATAAACCATGCTGCCTTGGGTGTCATATATTTTAGAATTGCCCACAAAGACGCTAGAACCTATTTTGATATATCGCTCATCTATCCAGCCTTCTATACCTGCTCCGGGTACTTCTTTGTAATCTTGGATCTCCTCTACTGATTTGATATCTAGTAGGTCAACGATAGCTTTGCTATATGGATGCAGCGACTGCGATAACAACGAAGCTACTCTTTTTTTGTCCTCAGCATTGATAGCTTCACCATGATAGGCTATATTATTGGTGTTTTCCTCCGTGAGCGTGCCAGTTTTGTCTAGAACGATATGATTTATTTTTGACAGACCATCGATAACGTCAGCAGACCTGAGGTATAGCTTTTGTAGGCTAAAAATCTTTAATACATTGCCTTGGGTAAAACTCTTGGACAATAGTAGCGCACATGGGCAAGCTACGATTAGCACTGTTGTCATAGCATTCCACATAAGATGAATCTCACCTTTGTCAAACCAGTACAAGCCAGCACTTAACCCAATGAGCAGTACCAGATTAGTGAAGTGCTTACTGATTTGATCATAGATATTTGCTTTGGTCTCTGTCTTGGGATGAAATATAGGGTTATTCCACAGATTGGTCAGATAGGATTGTGAGACTGCTTTGGTTACCAATATTTCTATAGAGCCGCCTTTCTGCTTGCCACCAGCATAGACAATCTCGCCAATATTGACATCAACTTGGTTACTTTCGCCCGTGACAAAACTATAATCTATATTGCCTCTGCCCCTAGACAATATGCCATCTACAGGCAATATCTCGTTGCTATGTAGTCTGATGATATCGTTGACAGCTACTTTATTGATTTCTACTGGGGTGGTTTTGTCATCCTTTACTAAATTGACCGCAATAGGAAAAAAAGACTTATAATCTCTATCAAAATTTATAGCTTGATACGTACGCGACTGCAACCATCTACCGATCAACATAAAGAAGACTATGCCACTCATACTGTCTAAATATCCACCACCTGTATGGGTGAAAATCTCGTAAAGACTGCGTAAAAAGGTAATTGCAATAGCTAGAGCAACCGGAAAATCAATGTTTAGGTATCGCTGTTTAAGGGACTTCCATGCTGATTCAAAAAACTCTGTACTAGAGTAGAAAACTACTGGAAGAGAAAGTAATAAAGTTATGGTTTTAAAAAATGTTGCGATAAGAGGCTCTATAGTCCCCCCGAATGTGACATAATCTGGTACACTAAGCATCATTATATTTGCGAAGCAAAAACCCGCTACTCCTATTTTGTACCAGCGCGTACGGTCCAGTTTATTGGTGTTTTTGGCACCCAACTCATTGAGGCTTAGTTGGGGTTCATATCCGATGCTAGCCAATGTCTCTACTACTTTGCGAAGCGTAGTTACTTTCTGTTCGTAAATAATATAAATCTCTTTTTCAGAAAAGTTGACGCTAGCGTAATTTATGCCAGCGTTGAGCTTTGTGATGTTTTCGAGCAGCCATATACAACTACTACAATGCATTTGCGGCAAGAACAGGGTTAAATGTGTTTTTTCGTTGTCCGAAAAAGTGATCAGCTTCGACTTGATGTCGTCATTGTCTAAAAAAGTAAATTTGTCTTCTCTGAAATTAGCTATCTGGCCTTGTCCTGGGTGAGTATTGAGGTCGTAATAAGCACACAGATCGTTTTCGTTAAGAATCTCATACACCAACTTACATCCTGAGCAGCAGAATGCTTGCCCATCTGCTACGACTTTAGTATCGACACATGCTTCACCACAATGATAGCATTGTGCGACGGCGGTGGTATGAGGTTTAAGAATAGACATATTGAGGTATAACTATATGATTTACTTACGAGAATAATTTATTTACTTCAGCCATTATTTTTGGCTCTAAAACTGCTTTGCAAGTCTTGGCGTTTTTGCAGTTGCCGTCACATTTTCTTTTTGGACGCTTTGGATCATTTGCTTCTGTTATGATTTTTGATTCTGAGTGGTTAATTGTTTGGCACATTTGTCTGTTTTTTTTATAAATAATAAAAATACCTTATTATCTTTTATTGATAATTAAAAAAAATATTATTGTTTTAGAAATATATTTCCAATATTCTGCTCGTTAAAGTTAGTAATGGAGTTGCCTTCTAACATTTTAAGAATTGCTTTTTTGATGGCTTTATATTCGAAGTGGATTGGGCAAGGTGTCTCTTCACTACAAGCTTTTAAGCCCAATATACACTCTTTATACATTTTGGTACCATCGATAGAAATTATGATATCTGCCAAAGTCACTTTTAGGTTTTCACTTGTCATATAGAATCCGCCATTTGGACCTTTGGTAGATTGGATAAGTCCTTTTCTACTTAAGTCTTGCAATATCTTAGCAATAAAATGTGTAGGTGAGTCTATGCCTTCGGCAATGTCCTTAACACTTTTTTTATTGTCCTCAGCGGAATTGTTGGCTACATATATCATAGCTCTGATAGCGTATTCGCAAGTTTTTGAAAACATTTTTATATGATTTAGGACAAAGATAAGACTAATAAAGCATATAAAGACTTTTTTGTATTCTATTATCTATGATTTTATTTTATTTAGATATTTTCTAAATAAAATTTCTTTAAAATTGACATTTTTCATATAAGATTTATAGGCACTTGTACGACAATAAAAATAGGAAAAGATATTAATTAGAAATATAAGTTGAAATCTTTAATGACGCATCTCGTTACACATGTCCTGAGATTATGACTCGAAAATAGATAGTATAACAGTTTTTTGAGTGGGACTAGATATATCAACTTATGCCATATCATCTGTAATAAAGACAGAAAAGTATTAAAAAAGAAACTAATAAATACGAAATGAGGTTTTGTAGTATATAGGAACATATATTTTCTCTTAAATAGAAAAATGAAAATCATTTTAATCATAATAATCACGATATTTTTATTCTTTGTAGGTGTTCAAATCTTTGCAGTGAGTGCACAATCAAATATAGAAACCTATCCCTACGTGGTCAATAAGAAATACGATCAGTTTGAAATACGTAGCTACGAAGCGAGTCTTTTTACATCGGTCAAGCTTACTTCAAAGGAATATAAAAATGCCTCAAGCCAGGGTTTTTCTATATTGGCAGGATATATATTTGGTGGCAATGAGCGGAATGAAAAGATAGCTATGACCTCTCCTGTGGCCATGACGCTAGATGATTCTATGACGATGATGTTTATGGTGCCAAAGAAATTTAGTAAAGAAACGCTTCCTCAGCCTAATCAATCTCAAATCGAGTTTAAACAAGAACCTGCTAAAACTGTCGCTGCCATTACTTTTGGTGGATGGGCAAGTGATGAAAAAATAAGTCAGTATAAAAAATTGCTTATCGAGGCATTGGATGCAGAGGGAATTGCATATACCAACCGATTTTATTTCTTGGGATATAATCCACCTTTTGAAGTTGTTAATCGCAAAAATGAAGTAATAGTAGAATTGGCAAATAAAATATCAAATTCAGAATAGATATATAAGTACTATTCAACTGCTAAATTATTGAAACATGAAGATTTTAAGAGTATTATTAAGGTTGTTATTACTGCAATCATGCACTAAAGATGATGACAGAACGCCCATTTGTGAGAACTGTAATTTCACTTGTTTAGATATTATTGGTCTGTATGTTTTCTCTAGCGAATGTAAAGAAAATTGGACTTGCATATTTAAAGTTTCTGCTCAGTCTTGCGTAGATTTGAGTAATGTTTACGGGTTAGGAAGTGGTAACAAAAATGTGTTCTAGATGATCAGTAGCACCGCAGGTTCTCCGTCTATTGCGGATGATGAATTTTTAAATGTATTAGTTTTTGAACTTGATGAATCCCAAAACAGCTTTTAAGTTGATGGAAGTGATTTGGGCGATTTGAAAGTCCATTTTAGAAGCATTTGTTATTGTTTGGATGTTGACTTTAAACCTGTCACTTCAGGATGCATACAAGGCGAGCAACAAGCGGACGGTACTTGGGCCATTCAAGGAAAATTAAGCGTACCTTACACTTTTGATGACAATAGTATAAGTTTTTATGCAACCTTCATTAAATGATAAGCCGACTTGTTGTTAAAGAGCAATTATAATTAAACAAAATTTATAGAAATTATGATGGGACCAGATAGACACAAAGCCTTTCCACTTGACAATTATAACAGACTTTGTTTCCTCAAAAATGTTGTCAAAAACCCAAACATTATAGTAGGTGATTATACCTATTATGATGACTCTGACAATGTTGAGAATTTTGAAAAGAACGTAAAATATCATTTTGATTTTGTTGGCGATAAGCTTATAATAGGTAGATTTTGTATGATTGCATCCGATGTAACTTTTATTATGAACGGTGCCAATCACTTGACAGATGCAATGACCTGTTATCCATTTGCAATATTCGGAAACGGATGGGAAAATTCCATGGACGGTATAACCTATCCCCAAAAAGGTGACATAAATATAGGAAATGATGTTTGGATAGGGTATAATGCGACAATTATGGCCGGGATTACTATCGGTGATGGTGCGATCATAGCTACTAATTCGACAGTGATAAGAGACGTCGAGCCTTATACAATAGTCGGTGGCAATCCTGCGAAGGAAATTAAGAAGCGATTCTCTGATGATAAAATCCAACAGCTTTTAGCATTACAATGGTGGAACTGGGATATCGAGAAAATATCAAGAAATATCCATCACCTGACTAGTAATGACATTGATAAAATGGTAGGATAATTAGAGGTGGTTTCCATGAACAAGAGCACTTTGTCTAGCTTATATTTAATAACTTACATGATAAAAATAATTTTTCGATTCAGTATCTTCTTCCTGCTAAGTTATCTAATACTTTCTATGGCAACTCCGTTTACTAAGTTTTTGAATAGTAGATCTATTAAACATCAAATAAACTACATTAATGATATCATGGTAGATGGGGAGGACGATAGACTACAGCAAAGATTTCCTGAAGGAAAATTATTTAGTAATGCTATTTTTACCTTATCGATATTGGAGTTTTGTGAAAACAATGATTGTTCCAAGGAGCACTATTCAAGAATTGTAGATAAAAATATTAAAAGAATTATATCCGATAGTACATTGAACAGCTTTAATGAATATATATCACCACCCTATGGTATGTTCTATAACGGATGGGCTAATTACGTGATGAAGAAGTACAAGCGCAGTGAGCTTTTCAAACTTTCGTCTATAAAGGAACTGATAACGGAGCAATCTGCCATGATAGAACAAAGAATTGTAAATAGACAAAAGGATAGCATCAGGATATTGGATTCTTATGCAGGCGTGGATTGGCCTGCCGATAACATAATTGGACTGATTTCTATAGATGATGTAATTATCCAGAAGAAGTGGCTTGATACTCTTCTAAATACTTCAGAAAGTGAAACTAGATTGATACACCACTCGGGCAGCCACAAAGGAATAATCAGAGGTTCTTCACAAAGTTTGATCGTATTTTGCTTGAGTGAAATAGGTTACGATAAAATTGATGAATATAACATTAAATTCAAACAAACTTTTGTAGATGATTACCTTGGTGTTCAATTGGTTAGAGAGAACGAAGACGGGACTAGCCAAACGGACTTTGACTCAGGTCCTGTGATCTTCGGTTATGGTGCGTCAGCTACAATTATGAATATAAAAACACAAGCCAACCTCAATGATAAAAATGCAAAAAGAACTTGGGCTCTTATGAATACCATTTCCTTTCCAATTACCTTTTTTGGAAGGAAGTATTACTTGTTTAAGCAAGAACCGATGTTTGATATCTTTATGCTTTGGGCAAGTGTGGAGTTAAAGTGAGGGGAGTGAAATTCCGAGATATATATGTGCTTACCAAGCTGTCTCATTTCGAACGACTTTTATCATTTTAATGATAATCAGAATTTTTGAGTTTAGTATTAAGTTTATATTAGAGAATTATCAATTAGATTTTTAGAATGCAATAATTATAGTTTGATTTTTAAATATGCTTTGTCATGGAGACATTAATGCTAAATGTACCAGATACATTAGATATGATAATAGAGATTTGGCTATGCTAGTAGCTACTCGGATTTATGAGCAAGGTAAACTATCTCTTAATCAAGCGGCTCAAGCAGCAGGTATGACCAAGCGAACATTTATAGAATTATCGGATAGTTATAATGTCTCTATTTTTAATTTTACCAGCATTTGAGTTATCTAGAGATGTTGCTAATGCCTAAAACCACTAACTCAAGTACTTACCCACTATTGGCATCCTCCTTCCTACACCAAATGCCTTGGGGCTAACCCGAAGTACAGGTGCTGTCTGATGTCGCTTAAACTCGCTAATATTGACCAATCTTAGTACTCTTCTCACTAACGCAGCATCAAAACCTTTCGCTATGATCTCATCTGGGCCTAGCCGTTGTTCAATATATGACATCAACAACGGATCTAATACCTCATATTCAGGCAGACTATCGCTGTCTTTTTGGTTAGGGCGTAGTTCTGCAGATGGCGGTTTGGTGATACTGTTGAGAGGGATGACAATACTATCTTTGTTCATATAGTTAGCAAGCTCATAGACCTCTGTTTTATACACATCGCCGATGACAGATAGCCCACCGCAGAGATCACCATAGAGTGTACCATAACCGACAGCCATTTCACTTTTGTTGGTGGTGTTGAGTAATATATTACCGAATTTATTAGAGATGGCCATATTCAGCACTCCTCTCACACGCGCTTGGATATTCTCTTCTGCGACATTAAAGGGTGCATCTCCAAAAAGTGGAGTCAGCTTTTCCATAAAACAATCATACATATCCTTGATGGCAATGATATCGTATTGGATTCCATTGATTTTTGCGAGTTCTACTGCGTCATCCACCGAATGATCACTCGAAAACTGCGAAGGCATGAGTAGCACTCTGACATTTTCTGGTCCTAGTGCTCGAGCGGCAAGTATGGCAGTAACTGCTGAGTCTATACCACCCGAAAGTCCGAGTATGGCTTTTGAGAATCCTAATTTGCGGAAGTAATCTTTTAGTCCCATCACTAATGCGTCATGGATAAGGGCTATTTTTTCTTTGGATTGGGTACGATTCAGTTGACTATCTACGACCTCTGTTAGCTCGTAATGTCTGATTTCTTCTTGAAAATAGGGAAATTCATCGTGGATATTGCCATTGTTACTGACTACTAGACTACCTCCATCAAACAAAATCTCTGTTTGAGCGCCACAGTGATTGATATAAAAAAGTGGGATTTTGTAATGTGCCACGTTCGTTTTTACTACATTTATTCTCTCGGTTGCATGATTATAATGAAAAGGAGAGGCAGAGAGATTGATCATCACATCTGGACCTAGTTTGATCATTTCGTCCATAGGATTCATATTATAAAGTGGATCTTCTAAACCTATGTCCCATATATCTTCGCAGATGGTGAGAGCTATTTTTAGACCTTTGTACTCTACGATATTCCATGACTTGGCAGGCTCAAAGTACCGATACTCATCAAAAATATCATAGGTAGGTAATAGTGTCTTATGTTGTATTAATTTGACTTCTCCTTCGGCTAGAAAATAGGCTGCATTAAACAGGTTTTTGCCTTTCGGATCTGGATTTCTGGCAGGTGCGCCTACGACCACAGCTATATCATCTGTATAGGTACAAAGCCTAGTGATACACTCATCAGACAACCTGATGAAATCCTCAAACTCTAAGAAGTCTCTGGGTGGATATCCTGTGGTCGCTAGTTCACTAAAGCAAACGATGTCTGAGCCAGCAGCTTTTGCTTCTTCGATGGCAGCAATCATTTTGGAAGTATTGCCTTCGAAGTTGCCGATATGATAATTAATTTGTGCGATGGATATTTTCATAAATGGAGATTGACTTATATTATAACTGTTTAGAAGCTTATTGGTTTATGCACTACTGATTTATCTTTTCCTCTTTAGAATCTGATATCGATTAGTGTATTAAAATATATTTTTATACAGTTCCATCTTCCACAAACGCAAAAAGAGCGTAAACCATCACTGACTTACGCTCTTTTTTATTTAATCTATAAATTGAATACCAATATAGAAACTAATCTTTACTTATTCAGTACTCTTGCCATTGTGATGCCTATATCTGCTGGAGAGTGTACTACATGAATACCACATTCTGCCATTATTTTCATTTTGGCTTCAGCAGTATCGTCATGTCCACCAACTATCGCACCTGCATGACCCATGGTACGCCCTTTAGGTGCTGTTTGACCTGCGATAAATCCTACTACAGGTTTTTTATTGCCAGTCTCAAGTATGTATGCAGCTGCCATAGCTTCGTAGTTACCGCCTATCTCGCCGATCATGACGATACCATCAGTTTCTGGGTCTTCCATGAGCATTTTGACTGCCTCTCTCGTAGGAGTTCCGATGATTGGATCTCCGCCTATGCCTATCGCTGTAGAGATGCCCATGCCAGCTTTTACGATTTGATCTGCTGCTTCATAAGTTAGTGTTCCAGACTTAGATACAACACCGATTCTGCCTTTTTTAAACACAAAACCAGGCATAATACCTACTTTTGCTTCACCAGGTGTGATTACACCCGGACAGTTAGGCCCGACTAATATACAGTCATATTTCTCTATGTATGCCTTGGCAATCACCATATCCTGTACAGGGATTCCCTCTGTGATACAGATTATGACCTTGATACCTGCTTCTGCTGCTTCCATGATGGCATCAGCTGCAAACCCGGGTGGTACAAAGATGATAGAAGTATCAGCACCGGCTTTGATTACTGCTTCGCTTACACTGTTATACACGGGTCTATCAAGATGTGTAGTACCGCCTTTACCAGGAGTTACACCACCGATTATATTGGTGCCGTACTCGATCATCTGCTCAGCATGGAAAGAGCCTTCTTTGCCTGTAAAACCTTGAACTATTATCTTTGAATTTTTATTTACTAATACACTCATCGTTAATTATATACTTTTACTGTTTGTTTAAAATTAAAAATATCAACCTACACTTTTCTAGTTAGAACAAATTGTAAGTTAGATTTTTTGGCTTTCGCCAAAATGAAAACTTAGGAATAATCCTGATTACTTATCTTTTTCGATGATAGTAACTTCTTCATCGGGTTGGTGCATGTGGTACTTCTCACGTGCAAATTTCTCAGGATCGTTTTGAAGATCTTTCTTATCTTCTAACGCTTGAGCTATCTGATCGTTTAACACCTGCTTCTCTTCTTCCATCTTATGAATGGTATTTTTTAGCTTTTGCTGTGTAAAGACATTGTGTTTATCAAAGAAAACCACCCAAACTATGAAGAATATAGTGACTAACGAAAATTTATTGATCCACTTTGGGGAAATTCCCATCGTCTGAGCAATATCCTTAATTAATTGCTTGTCAAAAGCCATCGTAAAAAAAATTGTGTAGTGAAAAATTACTTGAAACCTAAAACTTTATATACTTAAATGCTGAAAACTATCATTATGTTTACGAAATCAGTGATCTACCTGGATAGTATGCTGAATCTCCTAACTCTTCTTCTATTCTCAACAGTTGATTGTATTTTGCTACCCTGTCACTTCTAGATGCAGAGCCAGTTTTGATTTGACCTGTATTGAGCGCCACGGCTAAGTCTGCGATTGTCGTATCTTCGGTTTCTCCAGATCTGTGACTCATTACTGAAGTGAAACCATTGCGCGTAGCTAGATTGACTGCATCTATTGTCTCAGTGAGTGTGCCTATTTGGTTGACTTTGATAAGGATAGAGTTTGCAGCTTCTGTTTCGATGCCTCTCTGAAGTCTTTTGGTATTGGTCACAAATAAGTCGTCACCCACTAATTGTGTTGTGTGACCTATCGCTTTAGTGAGTTTAGACCAGCTATCCCAGTCGTCTTCATGGAGGCCATCCTCTATAGAGAATATCGGATATTTATTTGCCCAGTTGACCCAGTATTCTACCATTTCGTCACTAGATAGTTTTTTGCCACCTGACTTGTGGAAGTGATATACTTTCTCTTCTTCGTTATAAAACTCAGACGCTGCTGCATCCATTGCTATCATGATATCTACACCAGGCTTGTAACCTGCGGCTTCTATAGACTGTAGCACGATTTCTATGGCTTCTTCGTTAGATTTGATATTTGGCGCAAAGCCTCCTTCATCTCCTACGTTAGTCGAGTAACCTTTAGCTTTTAGGACAGCTTTGAGGTGGTGAAACACTTCTACACCCATACGCAGTCCCTCTGAAAACATATCTGCACCGATAGGCATGATCATAAACTCTTGGAAGTCTATACTATTGTCTGCATGCGAGCCTCCATTGAGAATATTCATCATAGGTACAGGCATGATGTGAGCGTTGACACCACCTATGTATCTATATAAAGACTGGCCAGATTCTTCTGCTGCAGCCTTAGCTACAGCCAATGAGACACCCAAGATGGCATTGGCACCTATATTTGATTTGTTTTCTGTTCCATCGATTTCGATCATGATGTCGTCAATGTATCGTTGTTCAAAAACGTCTTCTCCGATGAGTGCTTCACAGATTTTGTCATCTACATTATTACAAGCATTGAGCACCCCTTTGCCCATATAGCGTGTCTTGTCATTGTCTCTTAGTTCTACAGCTTCGTACTTGCCTGTAGATGCTCCAGATGGTACCGCCGCTCTTCCTATCACGCCGTTTTCGGTCCATACTTCCACTTCTACTGTTGGATTTCCTCTAGAGTCTAGGATTTCTCTAGCTCTGATATCTGCTATAACGCTCATATATATTATTAATTAGTGTATTAATTATTTTTGGATTGACTGATAAGTTGTATAAACTCATCAAAAAGGTATTTAGAATCATGCGGTCCAGGGTTAGCTTCAGGGTGAAACTGTACCGAAAACGCAGGTTGGGACTTCATTTTGATACCTTCTATCGTATCGTCGTTTAGATTTTTGTGAGTGACAGCGATGGTCTCATTTAGTGCAAGGACTTTCTCTTCTGAGATTCCGAATCCATGGTTTTGGCTGGTCACTTCACATTTGCCACTGATGACATTGATGACAGGGTGATTGGCACCTCTGTGTCCATGATGCATCTTATAAGTAGGTATGTCATTGGCTAAAGCTAAAAGTTGATGCCCGAGACATATACCAAACAATGGTTTTTTGGTCGCTAACAGTTGCTTGACAGTCTCGATGGCATAGTCCATAGTTGCGGGATCACCTGGACCATTGCTCAAAAAATATCCATCTACAGGATAAGTTGCTATAACATCAAAACTTGTTTTTGCGGGAAAAACAGTCAGTTTGCAATTTCTCTCCGCTAGCGAGTCGAGGATATTGCGCTTAGTGCCAAAATCCATGACTGCTATAGATATCTGTGCATCGGCCTCACCCACCTCATATATCTCTTTAGTACTTACTTTGCTAGCTAGCTCTAGGCCTTCCATACTCGGAACGGCAAGGAGCATTTTTTGTAATTCAGACTTATCAAAAATCTCTGAAGAAATGATACAGTTCATCGCACCTTTGGTACGGATATTACGAACGATCTGACGCGTATCTATGTCATAAATCGCCACTAAACTGTTCTCTTCAAAATAACTTTGAATATCCTGATCTGCATTTTTTCGACTATATTCATTGGTGAAGTTCTTGCAGATAAGACCTCTGATCTGTACGTTTTCAGATTCGTTATCTTTAGATTTGATACCATAGTTACCTATATGCGCATTGGTAGTGACCAGTACTTGACCATAATATGAAGGGTCGGTAAAGATCTCTTGATAACCGGTCATACTAGTATTAAAGCAGACTTCTCCTGTCGTAGTACCAATGATGCCTGCAGACACACCTTCATAAAAGGAACCATCGTCAAACAAAACAACAGCTTTTTTCTTATTTATTAGCTCCATAAACCTTCGTTATAATTTGAAATTTTAATTGTCAGTGTATGTGAATGTATATAAAATACCAACTAATCGGTATCGTAGCGCAAATATAAGATAATTAAATAATTTGATGTTTATATTAGGCAAATAAAAGTAATTTAGAGGGTTTTTTGTTCGATTTGTCAATTTGTTTGATATGTCAAAGTGTCGAATTTTTCATGATGCTGTTATGTCATTTAAGATTCCAGGATTATGAGGTAGTGCTTGCAAAAATTGATTGCTTTAATTACGGTCTAGCATACTATCAAATGTTTTTTATCTTTTGGCAGCTAAATGTCTTGTCTTTTTTTATACCATTTTTTGATCTTTCTTCATATAGTAACTGTAGATCGATTTTTTGTCACATTTTGTATATATTGCAATATAAATAAAATGCATTATTTTATTTTTATTTTTCATGTACTTTATTAATGATTTAAAATATAATATAAATGTAGTCAACATAATTTAAATCTTATCTAAAAAACTTTTAAAATATGAAATCAATATCAACGTTAAGTATTTTTTTTTTGATGGGACCAGAAAACCTATTTGCTAATCAAGGAAAAGTGGTTTTTGATAGGATAGTTCTTCCTTTAGAGAGAAAATCAGTTTTACCGCCACAGCCCGAGTTGTCTTCAGCTGAGGATGAAGTTTTTACTAGAGCTGAGCAGATGCCTAGATTTTCTGGTTGTGAAGACAAAGTCAAAGAAGAAAAGAAAATAGCATGCGCAACAAATAAAATGCTTGTGTATATCTATGAACGGGTTAAATATCCTCATGTAGCTGCAAAGAATAATATACAAGGAATTGTAGAAATACAATTTGTGGTTGAAAAAGATGGAACATTGTCAAATATCAAAATTACAAATGACATAGGATCTGGATGTGGCGAAGCCTCAGCCGTTGTGATACGCAGGATGAATGATAGAGGTAAGAAATGGATCTCTGGAAAGCAAGATGGACAAGCAGTAAGAGTACTCTTTATACTTCCAGTGAAGTTTATATTAAATTGAACGGGTAATTCTGAATATTCGAATAGCACTTTTTAATAAATAAGAGGCTTGTACACCCAGTTTTGCAAGCCTCTTATTGATATTATAAAATAAATATCTTAAGCATTTACCAACGGTTTTTGATTTTGAAACGTCTATATATTAGATAAATGGGAAGCTAACTTAGTTTTCTTACAGTCTTTCAACCAACAAAATTATGTTTGCCATGAGGAATTTACGGATTTTTATATTTCTAGCTTTTGTAATCAGCATGACATCATGTCTGAAAGACAAATGTACCTCTTATTCGACTTATGATGCATATATACCGGTCTATGTGACGCCAGAAGAATATAGGGTTCCAGTGAAGCTAGAGGAGCCAAGATTGCTAAAAGAGACTGGCAAAATATATTATTATAAGAATTATTTATTTATTAATGAAGTCAGAAAAGGCGTTCACGTTATAGACAATAGCGTCCCTAGTGCACCGAGCCCTTTAGGATTTATTCCTATTTTTGGCAATGTGGACATTTCTATCATGAATAACAAACTATACGCAGATGCCTATACAGATTTACTGATTATAGACATCAGCAACATCAATGACATAAATCTAGTATCTAGAGCGGAGGACGTATTGAAAGGACATTATTTCGTACACCAAGACAATCGTATATTGTCTCATTATGAAATAACTACCCAAACCGAAACATTAGATTGCAGTTCACAATACTATGGTAATGAATGGTATACGAAAGGTGATTTAGTTTTTTTTGACTCTAAGTTTAGAAACCAGTTTAATGCGGCTGGTGCTGGAGGTGCGCCTTCTATTATTGGACAAGCGGGTTCGATGGCTAGATTTATCATCACATCAGGTCATTTGTATATACTAGGTGGCAGCGAACTCTACGCAATGCAGATCGGATCAAACGGCAATCTTAGCAATGCTATCAAAACTGAGCTTCCTTGGGGTGTGGAGACTTTATTTCCTTACGGAAAAAATCTATTTGTAGGTGCCTCAGATGGCATGCACATTCTAGATATAACAGATCCTTTGAGACCAGTAGTCAAAAGCACCTTTACGCATGCACGTGCCTGCGATCCTGTAGTGGTTGATGATGATATAGCCTATGTCACTTTGCGTAATGGCACCGAGTGTGATGGTTTTATCAATCAGTTGGAGATTATAGATGTTCAAAATATAATGCAACCTAAGTTATTGTACAAATATGATATGCAACACCCGCATGGATTGGCTATAGCTGATGACTATTTATACCTTTGTGAAGGCAAATACGGCCTCAAGGTATTTAATAAAAGCGCACTGGATAAATTGAGTAGTAATCTAGTTTTTCATGATGCTAATATCCATGCATGGGATGCGATTGCATTGAATAGTAATGTTCTACTAGTTATAGGTGAAGGAGGTTTTTTTCAGTATGATATATCAGACCCAAAAACTATGAAGTTGATTAGTTCGATTTTAGTTCAAAAGTAATTGAATCAACGATGCTAATGGATAGTTTTAAAATTAAATGGTGGGCGATATTGCTTCTATTAATGTATACTTTTACATGTGTTGGCCAGAGAAATCTTTTAGATAGGGAATTTACATCTACTTATAATAATGATGATAAACACACAATAAACAGGCTTCAAAGTCAAACCGCTAGCGTCATAATAGAAGATTGTGATGTTAAAAATTATCTTCTTACCTATAGGCTTAATACTAAAGTAGATATAGATACAACTAGTTTTCATATTTTTAAGTACAGTCAAAGTACAATTTTTGAATTTTCTATGGGATTGGGATCGGGTGGCAATAAAGGAGTATCATTTGCTTCAAGCGCTGCTATATTATTTCCAATAGTGAAAGGTTCTAGACACTTGATTGGCTATAGTGTGGGGTTGGAAGACTTGAAAGGGAGATTTAATACTATGAGTTTTCCTATAGGCATGCGTTACCAAGTTTATTTGAGTGACAAGAAGTCTGTCAAACCATACCTATATGCCAATGCAGGTTGGAGTTTAATAAATCTAAATGAAGAGATTGTAACTTTTAGAGATGCTAATATTACTGGATTTCGTAAGGAGATAGGGATGGGAGTTTCATTTGTTAATAAGACTGCGGACTCAGCCTGGTACATTAGAACAGCTTACATAACTCAAGCGCTGAATTATGAACTGAACCAAAATTGGGGTTGGGGCGTTACAACAAAAATAGAGGAAGAATTGAGAAGAATTATGTTTAGTGTAGGTTTATATTTCTAATTTTGGGCATGGATGTGGAAATTTAGTAAAAATATAGATGAAGCTGCTCTGATTCAAGGATGCATCAACAATGATCGAAAGTATCAGCAAGCTTTGTATGAGCTATATTTTGAAAAGATGTTGCGACTATGTAAGCGATATTCAGAAGATCAAGAGGAGCAATTGACAATTTTAAATAATGGTTTTTTGAAGGTTTATCTAAATCTTTCTAAATTTAAGAAAGAAGGAAGTTTTGAAGGTTGGATAAGGAGAATTATGTACAGATCTGTAGCAGATTTTTTTAGAAATAAGCACTCGAAAGTGAAGTTTATGGAACTAGATGATACGCTGTATTTAGTCACATCTGATAACAATACCTTAGATACACTTTTTAAAGAGGATATCTTAAAAATATTAGAAACCTTGCCAGATACAACCATGCGCATCTTTGTGATGTACGTCATCGAAGGTTTTTCTCATAAGGAAATAGGTAATTTGGTCGGTATCCCTGAGAATACTAGTAAATGGCATTTGAGTAATGCAAAAAAAATACTGAAAGAACAGCTTTCAGATTTTTATTATCAAGATAATAGTAAAGACAGATTATGAGTAAGCAATTAATGAGTAAAGGGTGGGATGATATGAAGTCCAGGTTGGACAATGAGATGCCAAGAGCTAAACGCAAGCGACGAACTGTTTTGTTTTTTTGGCTGTTTATCGGTGCCCTGAGTGGGATCGGTAGTTATTATTATTTGTCAAGTGTGGGTACTGAACCAAATATCAATATCCACCAAATGCCTATTAAAACTATAGCAAACATAGACCCACACACTAAAGCAGACGATGAAATCATAAGCAATAGCAAGGCTGATATTGTATCTTCCAATATTGTAAATACTGGTGATAATTCGCTAGTTATAAACAAAATTTCGTCTAACTCACCACTGGCTGATAATGAAAATGCGAGTGGCTATAATTATCAGAAAGTTAAAAATTTCAAAACCAATTCTACAAAATCAAATCGAACGAATCCCAAAAGTAAAGAAATCTTGACCACGGTTCATGAAGTCGTAATAAGCAATCAAAATGGGGCTTTATATACAAATAATACACCATCTAATTTTGATAGGAATCATAACTCAATGCATGACGAAAATCAATTGGTTTTGACACCCGACCTATATGTTGCTAATCCAGTCACAGGCAGAGCAGGTGGGTCAGTTAAGGATATTGAGACAGCGTCGTCAGAAGAAGAAAGTGTTTATAAACTGGATTTTTTGCCTTCTATTTTGTCAGAAAAATTAGTATCTTTAGGTTATAAACTTATCGATTACCCAGTTGCGATGGTGACAAATCGATCATCGAATTATAGACTCGGCCTGTATCTAGGCGCTGGCAATAGTTTTGGTAAGAAAGATATGCAAACTTTAAGATTGGGTCTTTTTCTGAATCAATTTATTTCGACTAAGTTTAGTTTGCAATTGGGTGCAGATTTGGGTTATGTACGTACAGATTTCTATACAAGAGTTAATACTGAAGTATTGTATGAGGATAGAAATGCTACAATTAAAAATTTTAGTTCGACTGCTGTCGCTATTGAAGTGGACAATATGCTTTTAGCAAACTTACATGCGAAAGCCTTATATCGCATATCTTCCAAATGGTCATTGTTAGGTGGCATAGAGGTATCTAGGCTATTGGGTTATAAGCGAAGCAGTGCAATGTTGAATTCTGCTGAATTTATGTCACAAGCCGACTTAGTAGCGATTATTTATGATCAAGTCAATAATAACATAGTGAATAAATGGGACATCTTGCCAGTGGTAGGAGTACAATTCGACTTAAGCAATCGTGTAGGCTTAGAACTGAATTATGCACTTGGTATCCAAAATATTTTTGATCAAAGTATCATTGCGCTTAACACTCAAAAGCGAAGAGAGCTGAGCTTGCTAGGCAAATATATTTTTTAGAGTTACCTAATAATAAACTCTGTTCTGCGATTAAGTTTGCGGCCTTCATCTGTTTTGTTGTCAGCGACTGGTATAGATTCGCCTTTACCTTCTGTAGTGATTCTGGTTGAGGTTATCCCTCTATTGACAAGGGCAGTAGCTATGCTTTTTGCTCGATTTTGTGACAGTAGGAAGTTGTCTTGATCGTTGCCTATATCATCAGTATGGCCTATGATATGTACATTGGCATCAGGGAGCGACACGAGCATTTGGTATAGTAAGTCTAGTTCTGTGTCTGATTCTTTGAGCAACTCTGCTGATCCAGACTTGAAGAATATATTTTGAAGTACGGTGACTTTTTCTTCTGTCTTTGTAACAGGTTTAACGAGCTTTTTTAAAGAGATTTTGAGTTTGTAAGGCTTGTAATATATACTGTCGGACAAGTCAAATTTGATGGCTTGATATTGATACCCAGGAGCTTCGGCGATACAAGCGTAGATATCACCAGTAGGAATGCCACTCATAAAAAATCCATCTTTTCCCGTAAGGGTTTGATAGATCACTTTCTTAGATTTAAGGTTGAGGATTTTGATGCTAGAAGCAAGTGATAATTGAGATTCTTCACTGATGACATTGCCTTTGACATAGGTGGTCGGCATTGGGCGAGCTTCAGGATATAGATCAAAAGCTACAAGGTTGAGGTTATTGCCTTTGACCATAGTCTCAAAGTTCATATCAGTAGCAAAAATTGCTTTGGTGCCGTCGAGTGATACGATCAGTGCGCCGTCATCTCCCTTAGTATTGATCGGATAACCAATATTGACAGGTGGTCGCCAAGTCTCTGTACTGTCGTTAAACCTACTAAAATATATATCAAAGTCTCCCATGCCAGGCCGTCCATCAGATCTGAAATATAAAGTGTTCCCGTCGGGGTGCAGAAAAGGGCTTTGATCATCACCTTCAGTATTAATATTTGCGCCTATGTTGACGGGCGTGACCCATGCATTGCGTTCATTGCGCCAAGTCTTCCATATATCAGATGCACCTAACGTACCTAATCTACGACTACTGAAATATAGCGTGCGTCCATCCGCAGATAGCGTAGGCTGCGAGTCCCATGCCGCAGAATTGACCACGTGGCCCATGTTTATAGCATTATTCCACTTGCCGTTTTCGTAGGATGAGTAATAGAGGTCGCAGCTTCCATAGCTATCTCGCCGATCGCAGGCAGTAAGGATAATATATTTGCCATCTGCTGAGATAGCATGTGCACCTTCGTTTTGGGAAGTATTCATACCTTCCATAGGTACAGCTTTAACAAAAGTACCTGTACTATCCATCAATGAAATATAGAAGTCTTCATTTCCTACTACTCTAGTGAAAATTAGTGATTTGCCATCAAGTGATAGACCTGGTGTGTATTCTGAATGGGTGCTATTAACACCTGACCCCAGATCTCTGGGTTGAAAAGGCACCGGATTTTTGAAGGCATAGTCCATAAACCGCAAGTTCTCTTTTTTAAATTCTGAACGTTTGATTTTATCTTTTTTTGCTTCTATTACTTTTCTATTGGTCGTATCAATAGTGCTAAGTTGGGCGAGTGATTTATTGACATAAGTCTCCAGTAGATCAGCAGCTTCTAAGTATTTTTCTTGTCCTTCTAGTGCCAATGATAACGAATAATATGCTTCTGGTTCATGGTCTGGATCGATGCTGATGGCCTGTCTAAATAGTGACTCTGAAAGTTTGTACTCTTTGAGCTTGATACAATTGGTTGCATATCTGTAGTATGCTTCTAGGTAGGAAGGTTGCTTCTTGATGAAGGATTTGAATAGCTCATTGCTTTTGGACAAGTTACCATTTTGAGCTTCTTTTTTTGCTTCGTCGTAAGTTTTTAGGTCGTTTTTGGACAATTGATTTTTGTCTAATCCTTGACCTTTAGTCGCACACGAATGTAGTACGAGTAGAAACACGACAAATAAAAGATGTGATCTGTAAAATTGTATTTTGTGAAAACTCATAAGCTATATCATTATTTAGTGTAATCTAAAGGATTGGTAAGCGTCGGCTGAATCACTAGTTTCCAACCTGCGCTTTCTAGCGCCATACGCATTATCTGTAAGTAGTTTTCTTTTTGTTTTTCAGCTTCAGCGAGTAGGGGCGTGTTCTTAGCTTTGAGGTTGATGAGATTTTTTGCATCTTTATTGATTTTGTTGTATTCCTCTACTGTAAAACTATTAAAAGTCCCTACACTGATGTCATAATAATCGAGATCGTGGTCAATTGAAAGTATCTCGGGCTGCGGCAATTGCAGTAATGTTAGCGTCCTAGCGTTACTGTCAACGATCATTTTGAGTTTATCAAAATCATAACCTACAGAGACTTTAGCATTAACGCGAAGTATGATTTTTTTTGAAAAAAGATTAAAAAAGTCATAATTATAATATTCTTTGAAAGTATATAATTCAGAAAACTGACCTTCTATTGCGATAAGTTTAGTGACTGTTTTTATTTTTTCTAATACTATGGTTGCATTTTCGGCCCTTCTACTCTCAAAGATAGACTGGCCTATGTATCTCCACCCTATGAAGCCTAGTGTAACGGCGACTAAAGTGATGATGACATAGTGTTTTATGGTGGATTTAATCATTGTTTTTGTTTGTTATGATGTTGTTCAGATTTTGATTTTTAGCTTTTGGTTTGTACAATAAATGAATATTTTTTTCTTTGTAAAGAAAATACAATCCTATCAATGCTGGAAAAATAAGATTAGTAAACCAAAGTATCAGCGAGGCAGTCAATGCGATAAATGCGGGGATGCTTAATTGTCCCCAAACCAAAATCGCCAATTCTCCACGTGCAAAAATACTTAAAAATGCTGGAACGGGAATGCCTGTCTGTATCAAAAATATAGTACTGATCGAACTTGCTAAATCTATCCAATCATTTCCAACACCTAAAAACAAAAGTATAAGGAAATACTGTAAGAAATAAGTCAAATACCTCAAAAATGAAATCCCGATTGTGATATTCAAAATACTATGGCTGTAAATGGATAAATACGAAAAATCTATCTTGATTTCGTATTTAATAATGCGTTTGATCATGTTTTTGAATGAGCTTACTACTTTTGGTAAGTGGTAATAAATCCAAAGAAGCAAAGCGACTTGAAGGCTTACTACTATTGTAAACGTAGAATATTGCCATGAATTCAATAAGTCTATGGAATTAAGAAAACCATAACACAAGAGCAAGCCTACGGCTATATTGATGGTATTCTGTGCGATGCTTCCTAGCATAGTTGCTGTGATAACTTGCGATCTGTAATGTTGGTCTGACGAAATCAGCCTTCCTGCGTACTCGCCCACACGTGCAGGAGTGACTACTCCAAGGGTAATGCCCACAAATATGGTTTTGAGCGCTTGGTCAAAGGTGATTTTAGTAAATGGAGAGAGTAATAGTCTCCACTTTTGCGCTTCAAGTAGCCAATTGAGTGGCATGAGCATCAGCACTGGAACTAAGAGAAAATTGCGCCATGAAGCTCTGGTAGATAACTCAAAGTGAGAACCAAGCTGCGTAGAATCATAGGCTTTTACTTGGTTGTAAATCATCCAACTCAGCAATACCAAAACTATCCATTTTAATAGTGTTATTACTTTCAAAATATATTTTTTATATTTATTTAGCGCATTTGAATGGCAAAAGTACTATAATTGTGGTTAAATATCACTTAAACGATGAGGTATAGAGCAAATCAGGTTTTGGCGTAAGCCAAAAATAAAATAATATTAATAAACCTTAACTCAAAAAATTGTTGTTTATTATTGAAATGTATTTATCTTTGGACTACAGATTGATATAATGAAGGGTTATTACCCGAGCATATTTTTTAAAAACTTTAAGTACCACTAATGATTATATCTTGTATCGTTGCTACTGCCAAAAACAATGTCATCGGAAAGGACAATGATATCCCTTGGTATCTGCCTGCGGATCTGAATTATTTTAAAAAAGTGACGATCAATCATCCGATCATCATGGGACGCAATTGCTATGCCTCTATCGGCCGTCCATTGCCCAAACGCACCAATATCATCGTAACACGTGATCCATTTTTTATCTCATCCAACTGTCTAGTGGCGCATTCTATACCACAGGCATTGTCTATGGCACTTGACAAAAATATAGAGGAGGTTTTTATCATAGGAGGAGGTCAGATCTATGCGCAGACCATGGATTTGTGCTCAAAAATCTACTGGACAGAAGTGGATCTGGAGGTAGATGGAGATGTGTTTTTTCCTGATGTGTCTATGGACGAATGGGAGTTAGTTTCTGAAGAGCCGCATACAAAAGATGAAAAAAATGAGTTTGATTATAACTTTAAAGTTTATCAAAGACGTTGACTATGATACAGACTCCACTTAAAGAAGATTTTATACACTTCATCTGGCGTACAAAGCGGATTGCGCCTGCGGATCTCGTGACTACGGACGGCATACTGGTGGATGTGGCAGACTATGGAGTATATAATGTGGACGCTGGACCAGATTTTTTTAATGGGAAAATAAAGATAAATGATACTGTCTGGGCGGGCAATATAGAGATGCATGTTTTTAGCAGCGACTGGCACAAGCATAAGCATCAGCATGACGAAGCCTATAACAATGTGATACTCCACGTGGTCTATGAGCATGATGAAGAAGTACTAGACCCTACAGGTAAGCCTATACCGACGATAGCGTTAAAAGGCAAGATTCCCAAGGTAGTATTGGACAATTATTTGACATTAGTACAGTCGTTTAATGATATACCTTGCGCAGCAATGATTCATAAAGTAGAGGAAGCCAAGATTGAATTTTGGAAATATAAATTGACTATCGAACGACTCAATAAAAAGGCTGAATACGTACAAACACTACTCATTCAAAATAATGGAGATTGGGAGGAAACGCTCTATCAGCTGCTAGCTAGATACTATGGTAGCAAGGTAAATATCGAGCCATTCGAAGCGCTTGCTAGAAGCTTGCCACTGAGTATATTGCAAAAAAACAAGGATAAAAAAGCGATCATCACTGCACTACTTTTCGGACAAGCTGGAATGCTAGAGGCAAACTATCAAGATCAATACTTCCTCGACTTAAAGAAAGAATATGACTTTCAGAAAAGTAAATACAATCTGCGAACTATCAACAAAATGACTTGGAAGTTTAGCAAGCTACGACCTGTCAACTTTCCTACGATTAGGATAGCACAGTTTGCAGCACTGATGAGCAATGTTCAGTTTTTATTTAGCAAAATCAAGGACAACTCTGATCCAAAATATATCAAAACGTTGCTGCAATCTGTACCCGATGATTACTGGGATGAGCGATACAGATTCGATACTGAAGCAGCTTTTCTGCCAAAAAAAATGGGTGAAGACGGGATCAATTTACTGATGATCAATGCCATTGCACCACTTCTTTTTAGTTATGGGCGTGCTATAGATGATGAAAAATATGTAGATGCAGCCATAACCATTCTAGACGATATACATGCAGAGACAAATGTGATTACAAAACAATGGAAATCACTCGGTATCAAAGTCAAAAGTGCGTTTGACAGTCAAGCACTCGTGCATCTCAAGACGACCTACTGCGACCTGCGAAGGTGCCTGAGCTGCAAGATAGGCAATGAAATCATAAAAGGATAATCATAAATACTAAATCTTAATTTATGAAACTTTCGTATTGTTGTCCCAAGTGTAATAGTAGTGATATAGCTATCATGGAGCCAAGAAGATTTGGAGGTGACATGTATAATGCTATCTCATTTGGTTTTACTAATGTTTATCCTACGAGGTATATCTGTACAGACTGTGGTTATATAGAGAACTACATAGACGATCCTAAAGGTTTGGCAAAGATAAAAGATAAATACCTAAAAAATGACCGTAACGATGGATTTGTGTAATCTACTTTGCAGTTCCAAATTAGGTTTTCCGTGCGATCACATCACCAGTCATCTGTTCAGCAGGCTTAAGTCCCATCATCATTAACATGGTGGGAGCAAGATCTCCTAGTTTGCCATTGTGTAGCGTATAGGTTTCTTTATTTACGTCATTTCCTACTAAGATTAACGGTACAGGATTGGTGGTATGTGCAGTATTTGGCGATCCGTCAGGATTGACCATAATATCAGAGTTGCCATGATCTGCGATGATAAATATGTAGTAATTCTTAGATAAAAGTACGGGAATCAGGCGAGATAGACAGTTGTCCACCGTCTCAGTAGCTTTGACTGCAGCAGCAAAGACTCCAGTATGACCTACCATATCAGTATTGGCATAGTTTAGACAGATGAAATTTGGTTTTTCGGCATTCACTTTTTCTATCAGTTTGTCGGTGATTTCAACTGCGCTCATCTCAGGCTGGAGATCATAAGTTGCTATTCTGGGTGATGCTACCATGATTCGGCTTTCGCCAATAAACTCATTTTCTCGTCCACCATTAAAGAAGAAAGTGACATGAGGATATTTTTCGGTTTCAGCTATTCTGACTTGCGTAAGTCCTGCTTCACTTACTACCTGTCCCATCGTATGAGTGAGGTTATCTTTCTCAAAAACTATATGAATGCCCTTAAAAGTATGATCATAATTGGCAAAAGTAACGTAGTAAAGCGATTTTTTATACATATCAAACTCCGGCATATCGGTTTGAGTCAGTACTTCTGTGATTAGTCTAGGTCTATCTGTACGAAAATTATAAAAGATCACGACATCATCATCTTGGATAATGGGAGTTTTGGCAGCAATTGTGGCGTTTATAATTGGTGGCATGAACTCATCGGTATTCCCATTTTGGTATTCGGTTAGGATAGATCCGAGGATGTCTGTACTCGGTTTGCCTTCGCCTTTGACTAGTAGGTCGTAAGCTATTTTTACTCTTTCCCATCTTTTATCTCTGTCCATAGCATAGTACCTACCGACTACTGTAGCAATCTTGATATTGGTACCTCTGATGGCTTCTTGGACTTTTTTTAGGTATTCGTGTCCTCCTCTAGGATCAGTATCGCGTCCATCTAGAAAAGCATGGATATAGATTTCTAATATGGGTTCATCTTTTAGCAGTTCACACAATCCTAGCAGATGATCGATATGAGAATGCACACCACCATCAGATACCAAACCCAACAAGTGGACACGCTTGGTATGATGTTTAGCATATTTGATGCTGTCTGTAAATACGGGATTTGATAGCAGTTCTTTTTCGCGGATGGCTTTGTTGATTCTAACTAATTCTTGATAGACAACTCTGCCCGCACCTATATTGATGTGACCCACTTCTGAGTTGCCCATTTGGCTTGGAGGTAAGCCTACTTCTTCGCCAAAAGTGGTCAAGGTACTAGATGGACAATGCTCCATAAGACTATCCACATAAGGAGTACTAGCAGCTTCAATTGCGCTGACTTTGGGATTTTTATTTAGTCCCCAACCATCTAGAATCACAAGTGCTACGTGCTTTTTTATATTTTGCATATACTTTGTTTATTGTCCTATTTAAAATGCAAAATTAAGAAAAATTAAGGACAATCTATAACATTTACTAGGTTTAGTTATCTGATTACCATAGGAAAGAGCATATTTAAATTATTGTTTTTGGTGCGCAGAGTTAGAGATAATCCATAGGCCTGCAAAGGTTAGCAAACCATTAAGGATGAGGATTTCTATGCCTATTTTGAAGTGGCCAAAAATGCTTTGCGAGATACTTTTTAGTTTAGTGCTTAGTCCATCACTAAGTGCTAGTTTTGCAGAAAACCATTCTATATTATTGATGATATCTAACCCAAGAATCATTATAGGCGATAGCAAACATACATAGATTGCATACTTGTCTCTGAGTTTTCGATTAGTCAGTATTCCGAAAGCAAATAATCCCAAAAGTGGTCCGTAAGTATAGCCTGCAAGTTTGAGAATCACATCGATGATAGACTTGTCGTCAATCCATTTGAACATCAAAACACATAGAAAAAAGACAAAAGCAAAACTTAGGTGAACAGCTAGTCTTTTGCGTCTTTTATCTTTGTCAGAAGTCAAAGTATCTTTTTGCATCCCTAATAAATCTATACAGAATGTAGATGTCATAGCTGTCAATGCACCATCAGCACTAGGAAAAAGTGCAGAAATCAATCCTATGATGAAAATAACGCCTATGCTGGCAGATAAATATCCTCCGAGTGCTATGGAAGGAAAAATATCGTCACCTTTAAAACTAACGCCTTTCTGGTTAGCATATAAGTACAATAAGCCACCTAGAAATAGGAATAATAGGTTGACTATGAGTAAAACGGTAGCTAAAGTCAAAACATTTTTTTGAGAGCCTGCAAGTGTTTTGACACTTATGTTTTTTTGCATCATCTCCTGATCAAGACCTGTCATAGCTATGGTGATAAATGCACCGCCTAGTATTTGCTTAAGAAAAAAGCCGCTAGAGTTCACATCAGTATTAAATATATTTGTATAGTTAGCTTCATTTAGCATAGAGACGGACTCGCCGATTGACCAATCCATGTTGTTCATAATAGCTATAATACAAACTATAAGTCCAAAAAGCATAAAGGTAGTTTGCAAGGTGTCGGTATA
>Ga0105045_10000014_pt1 | contig 88198 bp, 71 predicted proteins | sample MAT02_FD_78089 | JGI IMG/M metagenome (GOLD analysis project Ga0105045, IMG submission 78089) | Freshwater microbial communities from Lake Fryxell liftoff mats and glacier meltwater in Antarctica - MAT-02 (megahit assembly) | ecosystem: Environmental > Aquatic > Freshwater > Ice > Liftoff...
CAAATTAAAGTAGTTTCAAATCAAGGATGGCACCATAAAGGTAAAAAAAGCAATAAATATGGCGAACAACCTATTGAGATTGCATATACAATTTTGGCTTTAGATTGCTTTTATCAAGCATTTCTTGATGAAGAGTATCTAATCAAAATGAAGATCGCATTTGATTGGTTTTTAGGGGCAAACCATCTACATCAGATTATATATAACCCACGTACTGGTGGCTGCTATGATGGGTTAGAGGAACATCAGGTGAACCTTAATCAAGGCGCCGAATCGACACTTAGTTACTTGTTGGCTAGGTTAACCATAGAAAAATATCGCCATCAGTGATAGTTTACCAAAAAAGGTATTTCAAAAAAAATTAATAACAATCTTGTGCTTACAAAGTCAAAACAGATATGAACAAAAAACAAAATTTAAATGACCTGACTAACGAAATTATCGATGTTACGTCTAAAATAAAAGAACACTTTCCTGAACTTTACATACTACTGATTGAAACACCTTTATTTCATTACCACAATAACAATTCTATGAAGCGCATTGATTCTCAACAATATCTTTCAGCTTTGAAAACGGAATTAATAGATTTTGAAAGGTGTGAATGATATAACTTTGAGAGCCAATCATATAACAATTAAGCACATAAGTGAACCTACCTTTGCACTGTGAAATGTTTCACACTTAAAACACAAAGTCATGAAAAACAAAATTAAATTTACCACTTTCTCATTACTAGGAACTGCATGTTTTATTGCATTCATTACTCTTATGAGCGCTTGCGGTTCATCTTCAGAAAAGAAAGAATCTCCCATATCAGATGAATCCAAGGAAAATCTTAATGAAGCTAAAGAAAATCTTGATGAAGCAAGTCAAGAATATGCTCAAAAGTATGAAGCGTTTAAAAACGAGATGGATGAAAAGATCAATGCCAACAATGTTAGAATCGCTGAACTAAAAGCTGAAATCAAAAGCATGTCTAAAAAGTCTAAAAGTGATCTAGAGCAGAAACTAAATGAAATAGAAGTAAAAAACCAATCATTTAAGGACAAACTGAATAATTTCAAAAACGATGGGAATGATAAATGGGAAACTTTTGAACGCGAGTTAAACCATGATATGGATAATCTCGGGTCTGCGCTCGAAGATCTCACCAAAAATAATTCTAAGTAATTTTTTTTAAAATTTTAAAACTAATAATTTGAAAACATTAATCACTATAGCAGCACTAACGCTTGTGTTTGCTTCTATCAGTAAAGCACAAGATACAGACAATCGAACTAAATTACAGGTAGGTGTCAAAGCTGGCCTGAGCTACTCCAATGTTTTTGATACAGAAGGAGAGTCATTTAATGCAGATGCTAAAATAGGCCTAACAGGTGGAGGATTTCTAATAATTCCTGTTGGTAAATATTTGGGTATCCATCCCGAAGTAATGTTTACTCAGAAGGGATTTAAAGGTACTGGAAGTCTTTTGGGCAGTTCTTATGAATTCGAAAGGACAACTACTTTCCTCGATATTCCTATCTTAGTGGCACTAAAACCAAGTGAATTTATCACACTACTTGCAGGACCACAATTTTCGTATCTTTTAAGAGATAAATATTCCTTTACAAGTTCTGCTACTAGTTTTGAACAAGAACAGGAGTTTAAAAATGATAACATCAGAAAAAATATTTTGGGCTTTGTAATTGGTGCAAATATAAACCTTAGACACATCGTCATAGGTGGTCGAATTGGTTGGGATATGATTAATAACAAAGGTGATGGCACATCATCAACGCCGAGATATAGAAATGTTTGTACTCAGGTGACGCTTGGTTACAAATTATATTAATTTAATAAACTTTTTTAATAATTAAATCTAAAACACAATTATCATGGGAAATTTACTTTATACGGTTGCAGTAATATTAATTATTATATGGGCCATTGGTTTTTTAGGCTTTCATGCAGGAGGAATCATTCACATATTGCTCGTGATAGCAATTATTGTAATATTGTTAAGGGTCATTCAAGGTAGAAGTCCTATATAAATGATATTTCTATTAATAGGTCGCAGTAATAACTGCGATCTATTAAATTTAATATTTTTGCAATTCGAAGGATACATGAAGCATTTGTCTACACTGTGTTAAAAAACTACTATTTTAACACTACACAGCATAATCCCTACTTGGATTTTTGAATCTTAAAGGGAACTTCATATTTATAAAACTACTCTATAAAATGTGAAGCGACTTCTTCAGGACCGTATGATACCACACATTCTGGTGTTCTAAAAATTTGACCTATTTTGAGTTTGAGTTTGTCTTCGTATTTTGAAATTATGCTGTGGTCTCGAGGTTAATGAAATGTTTTTTATAATCTAAAAACACCATCATGATTTAGCATGATACAGTGAAAATCGGTAAGCAAGTCCATTTGCATCTCATAAAAATGTTCTAGAGTTTGTGGTTATTTATTCACCTAAGATTAAAAGATTACAAAAAAAAATAACGTCGATGTTGCAAGAAACTTGAAGCAAGGCATAACTGAGACAATCGGTAAATCCGGTTGAAAATAATACAATCCGCTGTTATAATTATAAATAGTTACGAGTTTTTATACTACATATATCATAGAAATATGAAAGCTATACAGCCCGCAAAATACCCAAGAGAAGTAAGGAAAGTTATATGCTTAAAGTACCAGATAAAATCTATCTTCTCCATGCCCATGGCTGCTACACCCGCAGCCGAGCCTACGATCAATAAACTACCACCTGTACCTGCAGCGTAAGCGATAAAATGCCAGTTAAAATCATCCATTGGATAATCATACATGCCTATGGCGGCAGCTACTAATGGTACATTGTCAATCACTGCAGAGCATATACCTAGTAGTATGATGATGATATTTTGGTTTGGAATTGCAGTATTAATAGATTCGGCTGCACCTCGTAGCAGCCCAGTGCCATCTATCTCTATAGTCTCAAATGCTGCTATGGCAAGTAAGATACCTAAAAAGAACAATATACTGGAAATCTCTATTCTCGATAATGCCTTGTGAGGCGCATAAAGGTGTCTCCTCTCTTCTGTAAAATCCTCCTCAGGATGTATATACTCTGATACCATCCACACTACAGCAAGAGATAACATCATACCAATATATGGCGGCAAATGCGTAATCGTTTTGAATACAGGAACAAAAACAATCGCTGCTAACCCTAAATACAACATAGTTTTACTACTTTTGAGTCTGACACCGTTATCTATGCTTGCATCTTCAGGAGGTTCGATATCGCCTTTAAATACTTTATTAAACGAAGCTGCAAAGTATGGAATCACAAAACACAAAATAGCTGGTATTACCACGTGCTCCGACAGTCCGCCAGCAGTTACTTTTTTGCCTATCCATAGCATCGTAGTCGTCACATCCCCAATCGGTGACCAAGCTCCTCCAGCATTTGCAGCAGTGATGATCAGACAGATAAACCATAACCGCTCTTCACGATTGGTCACTAGCTTACGCAAAATACTGATGAGTACAATCGTAGTTGTCAAATTATCTATAATTGCTGATAATATAAAACCAATAATTCCTGTGATCCATAGCAACTTTTTCTTATTGCGTGTATGAATCCATTCCTTTATAATATCAAAACCCTTGTGAAGATCTATCAATTCGACAATCGTCATCGCACCTATTAAAAATATTAGAATCTCCGCTATTTTCCCCACATGATGTAACAATATATTAGTAAATCCTTCATCTGCCGCATCGATAGAAGCAGCATCTGTCAGTCCATTCATGGTAAATATCTGCTCATGATGATCTATGACATTTACATATCCTTGGTGAAAACCAATAGCTAGTATCGCCCACATTATAGCACTCATACTCAATGCAGGTACTGTCTTATCCAACTTGAGTGGATGCTCAAAAACTATACTCAAATACCCTAGTACAAATACTGAAACTATTATTACTACCATCACTTTATTTTTTGACAGGTCAAAAGTAGATTAATTTTGGAAAACTTGATCTTTTGATAAAATAATAAATCGTTTTTCTCAAACAATACCTTAATTATATCTTAAACTCACAACAAATTATTAGGGCTTGCTGAAAAAGTCAGAATATCTTATAGATGGAAACAAAACCGTTCAAAAAACTAGCGATATGTGAAAGAAGAATCGGAAGTGCGTCGATCGCAAACCTTCAACGACTTTATAAGCTATCTTCTCATTGTGATAGTAAAAGCATAAGACTGAGCGATACTGAAAGTTCGAGTGAGACAATACGAAAAGCGAAGGAACTCGAAAGAGCTACTATAATAGATCGATGTGAAAGATTATTAAAATATAGATAAAACAGTGCGAAGCAATTGCCTTTTTATAAACTAGACTTTGTTGGTTAATTTTTTTGGCAATGAAAAAAAGTAACTGCCGCCCGCTTATGGTAGTACCAAACTTAAGTGCATGGTTCAAAGCTTCTGAATACTCAAATCCATGCACTACAATAGGAATATAAATATTATTAGTATTTGTTCTTAAGGATATTATCAATAAATCAGCAGACCCTAATTAATAATGAAAAACTTAGAGTTTAGTGTTTAATGATAAATGGCGAATTGAAAATAATCCTACGCATACAGCGGAAAGCGAAGTCGGAAAGCGTATAGCTTCTAGCCTATTCCTATTTCTTTAGCCTTCGAGGTGAGATAGCTTAAAGCTTCCTCTCTTTCATTAGGAACATCTCCATCTAGGATAGCTTCTCTGAGGGCAGTTTTGAGCAAGCCAACTTCTCTAGAAGGTGACAGATTAAACATTTCCATGATCTCTTCACCACTAACGGGCGGTTGCCAATTGCGCAAATGATCTTTTTCTTCTACTTCCTTGATTTTTTCCATCAAGAGTTTATAATTTTCCTTATATCTATTGACTTTCCCTTCGTTTTTGGAAGTGATATCGGCCTCGCACAAAATCATAAGATCACTTATATCATCTCCTGCATCAAAAAGTAACCTCCTTACAGCTGAATCAGTGACGTGATCGTTTGTCAACGCAATTGGCCGGAGGTGTAGCAAGACTAATTTTTGGACATACTTAAGTTTATGATCTAGGGGAAGTTTTAATTTCCTAAAAATGCGGCCAGTAATGGCAGTGCCCACCACTTCATGACCATGGAAAGTCCAACCTATACTAGTTTCAAATCTTTTCGTTGCTGGTTTAGCTATATCATGGCATATCGCTGCCCATCGCAGCCAGTATTCGTCTGAGACCCTAGCTACATTGTCCAAAACTTCTAAGGTATGGTAAAAATTATCTTTATGACCTAAATTGTTTCGTACCTCCACACCGTGTAGCTCTACCATTTCAGGAAAAATCAGCTTGAGCAATCCTGCATCGAGAAGCAATTTAAACCCATGTGAAGGTGTCTTAGTCAAAATGATTTTTTCTAATTCTTTAGTGATTCGTTCGGCTGATACGATACTGATACGATGTTTATTTCTTTTGATAGCTTCAAGTGTTCTATCTTCTATCGTGAAGCCTAGTTGTGTGCTGAACCTGATGGCCCGCATCATCCTCAATGGATCGTCTATAAATGTAGTGTCTGGCTCTAGCGGAGTGCGAAGTATCTTCCTATCTAAATCATTGAGACCGTTAAACGGATCTAAAATCTGCCCATAGTCGTTCTCATTAAGACTTACCGCCATAGCATTGATAGTAAAATCTCTTCTATTTTGATCATCTTGTAATGAACCATTTTCTACACTTGGTTTACGAGAATCTGGCGAATAGGATTCCTTTCTAGCACCTACGAATTCTATTTCCATGCCTTTGTATCTGAGCATAGCAGTACCAAATCGTTTAAAGACAGTCACATGTGGATGCGGGTTGAGTTTGGAAGCAAGTTTTTCGGCTAGCTTGATGCCATCGCCTACACAAACTACATCTATATCTGGCGAAATACGATCCAAAAGCCTGTCACGAACATATCCGCCAACTAAGTAAGTAGGAAATCCTAACTCTTCACCACATGATTTTAGTAATGCAAATAATGTTTTTTCCTCGGGTTTGATTTTAAATAACATGCTGATTTTTTCGAAATTTATACCATCTCTAATTGATAATTGTATCTGATTTGCTCCAGCATCTCAAACAATATAGCAGGATCATACTCAGTCACTAATTGAGCACGATGCTCTTTGATGCCTGGCAAACCTCTGAAGTAATTGGTATAGTGTCGTCTCATCTCCACCACTCCTACACGCTCGCCTTTCCATTCTATAGATTTCTGGAGGTGTCTGATGGCTATATCTACTCGATCGTCTATAGTAGGTGGAGGTAGCATTTCTCCAGTAGCAAAGAAGTGTTTTATTTCATTAAAAATCCAAGGATAACCTATACTAGCTCGACCTATCATAATACCATCTACTTGATACTTCTGTTTGTATTCTAGGGCTTTTTGTGGACTGTCGATATCACCATTTCCAAAAATTGGTATATGGATTCTTGGGTTGTTTTTTATCTTTCCTATCAAAGTCCAATCTGCTTCGCCTTTGTACATTTGCTTTCGGGTACGACCATGTATGGTGAGTGCTTTGATACCTATATCTTGCAATCGTTCTGCAACTTCTTCGATATTGATCGTATCTTCGTCCCAGCCAAGGCGAGTTTTAACCGTTACAGGTAGGTTCGTAGCTTTAACTATTTTTTCCGTAAGGCGAATCATCTTAGGTATGTCTTGGAGTATGCCAGCACCTGCCATTTTACAAACTACTTTTTTGACTGGACAACCGAAGTTGATATCGAGTAGCTCAGGATTTACTGACTCTACTATCTCGGCAGCTTGGGTCATAGAATCTATCTCCGCACCAAATATCTGGACTCCTACAGGACGCTCATCGTCATAGATATCTAGCTTTTGTACACTCTTGGCAGCATCACGTATAAGTCCTTCTACTGATATAAACTCGGTGTACATCAGATCTGCACCCTGCTCCTTACACACCGCTCTGAAAGGTGGATCGCTCACATCTTCCATCGGTGCCAGAAGTAGGGGAAAATCACCCAACTCTGTTTTTCCTATCTTTACCATCTTAGAAGTTGTATGATGCGCCAAACCAATATTCGACGATAGAGTTTTGGAGTTGACGGGTAGGACCGTCAACGATATAAAGTAGCTCTACACCAAATCTCCACTTACCCACACCACTCATATACCCTGCTCCGATAAGTGGCGAAGTGGAATTTACTTTAACATTATTGCCTAAGTCAAAACGCATTCTTGAGTACTCAGCTTGAAGGTAGATATCATTCGTAATTTTACCTCTAGCGTAAATCATAGCACCTAAATCCAAAAAACTAGCATCTGCCCCACTACCTTGACCTAAAAATTGATTAAAAAATAGCTTACCTCCAATACCTGCTGAAAGTCTTTCTGTAATTTTGTATCCTACGTTTAGTTTAGTGGACAATGCGAATCCGTTAAAAAAACCAATATTACCAAATTTAATCTCAGGGTTGAGTTGATCCATCAGGCTGACAGTGGATACGATCTCTTTTTTAGATTTTTTACTAGTTGTTTTATCTTTAGATTTGCGAGATCGCACTTGTGCATCTACAGATGACTGAAATCCTATTAGCATTACAAAGAGAAGGCACAAAACCTTTATATATTTCCAGTTCTTCATTTTGTTTTATTTAATTGATGAGTTAATTTACTTGGTCTAAACTTATATAATGTGCAAAAATAATAAAACTTTGGCCGCTCCGCTAAAAATCACAAAAAATTAACTATATTTTCTTAAGCACTTAAAATATTCTCATCATCTAAAAATCTACACGGACTCTGAGATTGATACGTCTCCCAGTTAAGTTATTCGGTAGAGCAAACTCATAATTGGTTACTGTTTTGATCCAGTTTACTGATGCTTGATTTGAGATTTGCAAAAGATTAAACGCTTCGATACTCAACCATGCATTATCAGCAAAACTAAGAAAATGATTGGGCTTGCGCTTACGCCACTCAGCTTTCCATAGTTGGAACGAAAACCCAACGTCGATTCTGTGATATGGCTTCAATCTAAATATATTACGTGCCTCAACGTTATCTTCTCTAGGACCAAAAGGCAATCCTGAACCTATAGAAAAATTGAGGTTTACCTTTACGTTCTCATTTTTGGGTAGATAATCTTGAAAAAACATATTGATAGTCATCAACTGATCTGTAGGGCGTGGCACACTAGATACTGCCACTGGAGCACGCACAGAATCTATCTCTTCGAACCTGATATGTGTGACACCATTGAGTCGTTCTCGAGCAGTTAGAAAAGAGACATTGATCCATGATTCTGCATTTTTTACAAACTCCCCATTAATCCTAAAATCCCATCCCATTACATAGCCTGTAGCATCGTTCTGACCCGCATATCTGATACGAACATTATCCAGTTCATAACTAACTATGTCATCGAGTTTTTTGTAATAGATTTCAGATATGATCTTAAATGGTCGATTGCTAATTCGCTTCATAGTGAAGTCATAAGTCATTCCAGCTACAAAATGCGTTGATTTCTGTGACTTAAGGTCTAAATTAACGATACCGCTAGGTTGTCGCATCTCACGATATAGTGGTGCTTGGTTGTATATACCAGCTGCCAGTTTGAATGACATATTGCGCTTCCACTCTTTGGGCCTATAAAGCAACTGCGCGCGAGGACTGTACAGCAGTTCATCATTTAGCGATCTATAAGTAGCCCTCAGACCAGCAGAAAGCTTTAATTCATGGCGATCATTTTCATAGTTAAATCCGTCTTCTACGTACAGTTGCAGCCTATTGTTCTGAACGATATTTGACGTTTTCAATACTTTGCTTAGGTTGACAGTATTACCATCATAAGGCAGCGAATATCCAGCTGAGTCTATCCTCTCCCATTCATTGAGCTTGTCATCGAAGTTCTCTTGTTGGAATTTTGCACCCCACTGAATGAAATGATTTTTGCCTCTATTGTCTGTTTGAAGCTCTATCCCGCCTTTATATTCTACATTATGAACGGTATTAAAAAGAAAATTACGAGCGTATAAATGTTGCGTCCCGTCACCCAATAATGCGACCTCTTGTCCTGTATTTGCTCCAAGTGTGGACTCGATTTGTGAAAGACGGTAAGTTCCTATGATGTCAAATTTTTCTTGTTCCGAAGCTCGATAGCTTGACGCCAATAGTTTCATGAAAAGTGGATTGCGTTTCCGTTCAGGTACATAAGTGATGCCGACTCCAGACATACCATAATTAAATATAGACTCCTCCCCACCCTCAAAATCCGTTTTGAGTTGTATCTGAAAATCAAAAGTGCCTTTGGTCGTAGTACCTGATCTGGGGTTAAATTGATAGTTGCTTCCATTATAATTGGATATGAAAGCAACTTGCCAGTTTTTGTTGATTTCGTAGGTAAGGTAAGCTTGTACATCTACGAACGAAGGTATATATTCGCCTGTGATATCACCCGAACCTAAGAGTAATGCGTTGGTTTTGTACCTTGCACCTATTAAATAACGAAATTTATTGTAAGCATTCGGCCCAAGGCGTTTGCTGCCTTCTACATGGGCAGTCGCACCTAAAAAACTTGCCGTAACGCTAGCACGAGTTTCTTCAGGTCGCTTGTATCTGATATCGAGAACCGATGAGAGTTTGTCTCCATATTTAGCACTAAAGCCACCAGAGGAGAATTCAAGGTTTCTAATCAAATCAATGTTAGGAAAACTTAAACCTTCTTGGTTTCCGCTACGGATCAGTTGTGGTCTAAATATTTCAAAATCGTTGACATAAACAAGGTTTTCATCATAGTTGCCACCTCTTACATTATACTGTGACGTTAACTCTCCACCTGAACCGGCACTGAGACCGAGCGCTAAATGTGGTAGGATGCTTTCAAAATTTCCAGAAGCTGTAGGTAGAATTTTGAGTTCGTTGACTTCCTCACGAACCATACCCACATCCTCTATACGTCCAGCGCGCACAACTACTTCAAGTTCAGAAGTTTTGGGTACCATTTTTACGTTGATATTGCGTTTTTCAAACGTCTTCGTAGGATCTACGCGGATACTAATTTCTTGATAGCCGAGCCTAGAAAATATAAGATTTACGACTTTATCTGGTGTGATCTCTATTCTGTATTGTCCATACAAGTCCGATGAAATTGCATCTGTTTTACCTTGCTCATGTACAGTCACTAGTTCTATACCTTGATTAGAATCTATATCTCTGACTAACCCAAATACAACACTCGTCTGTGCATGGATTACACAGCTAGAAAATATGCATATTATAAATAATATATATGTATAAAATGATTTAAAATCCATAAATTATTTAAAATCTAGTATGCTGCCATAATGATATGCGAATAAAACGCAGTTAGTATAAAAATATTTCATAAAGATCGCTAATTAAGCGAATAGTCCTTGTATCCCAAGATTTTTAAGACTATAAACTGCCAAGTGAGGGTTTTGTGCTTTAAATACACTATTGCCTGCTACCAATACATTTGCACCTGCTTGCAGTATAGTTTCAGCGTTTTGTAAGCCGACACCTCCATCTATTTCTATTAGCGTAGAACAATTTTCAGTAATGATTTGATCTCGCAGTTGTTTGATCTTTTGAATAGTTGCGGGTATAAATTTTTGGCCGCCAAATCCAGGATTTACACTCATCAAGATGACCAAGTCTAGATCTTCTAATATGGGGAACAAGTGACTCACGGGCGTGTGCGGATTGAGCGCCACACCAGCTTTAGCACCTGTAGCTTTTATCTGCTGAATCACTCTATGTAAATGCGTACAAGCTTCGTAATGTACAGTGATATGATCTGCACCTGCATTGCGAAAAATCTCGATGTATCTTTCAGGACGCTCTATCATTAAGTGCACATCTAATGGTTTAGTAGAATGTTTTTTCATCACGCTAACGATCTCAGGTCCAAAAGAGATATTAGGTACAAAGTTGCCGTCCATGATGTCCACATGTAGCCAATCTGAATCTGTATCATTGAGCATTTGGATATCACGCTCTAAGTTGCCAAAATCAGCGGAAAGTATAGATGGGGCGATTAAGTGTGCCATAGAAAACGGTGTTATATATTAGATAAAGACATATAAAACGCAAATATATGCAATTTTTTTATATATAAAACTATATTTTATGATAAGGTTCAATTATAATCCACCAAATCCATTTGGTAATTTTTGTTATATTTTCAAATAAATTCGAAACCCTTTTTTTTTGGTTTGCCAAACATTTTAGTGGTGTACGGTTTTTTTCCAAATAAATTTGGAAAACCTAAATGAGTTACTTGGTAATGCTTACATTGTATTTAATATTAAGTGTTCCATTCGTATCATTCTGGACAGAGTTGCCTAGCATTGCGTTGCCATTCGTATCACTAAAATTAATATCGCCTAGTGTCAAAGTTCCGCTATTGACGAGACATCGTCCTGCTGCATTTCCATTTGCGCAGGTCAGTGTCAGTCCATTGATTGCTACAACGTTGCCTGCAGTGATACTAAACACAGGTTGAGTGAATGATGCCCCTGTGATATTTATATTTTTTGAGGGCCAACCTTCTATCGTTACATTTTTATCAATGAGGATCGGCGTGCTCAATTCGATAGTCTGACCAGCCAGTCTGTAATCAAAATAAACCGTTCCACCTAATGGTGCACAGCTGATCGCATTTCTAAGACTTCCAATCCCAGCATCGTCAATATTCCTTACATCTGTACAAAGGTCGATTTCAAAATTAGTCAGTATCAAAGTCTCAGAAGCTGCCAGTCCATAATTATCATTTATATTTCCTACTGTATAGCTAGTGCCGTCTACAGCAGAAGCGCCATTGTATTTGTACCATGTGCCAGTGACATCATATCCAGGCGATGCAGTTCGCCCATTGTTTGGGTCAAGATTCGAGATCACAATCACATGCTTGCCATCATTAGACGAAAGTCGCATTACTCGTGGTGTAGCAATATTGCCAGCTCCTAGTCCTATATTTCCATAATCAGGCGCAGTACTGTATAAAGCGTACCTATTTCTGATTTTAAAAATCTTACTCACTAACCGATATAGTTCGATACGTTTAGGATCATCATAGTAGTCCCATCGCACTGGTTTAGGATCTGTGCGACAAGAAGAATTGATGGTGCCATCAGGACATCGATTGATACTAAAATCATATCCTAACTCTTGAAATTGCCATAGCATACGAGGTCCAGGCAATAGTAAGTTAAATGCCAAAGCGATTTTCATTCGGTCTATCAGTGTCGTTGTATTTTTGGCACCGTTATAGTTTTGTGAAAGCTCAAATCCTAATCGCTCTTCGTCGTGACTTTCTGCATAAGACATCCAATTGGCAAGATTAAAATTTCTGCCAGCAGCGTTATAAACTCCTGAGTTATAGATGTTAGTATTGTCAGCATTGTATCCGAGTATGAAGCCTTTCATATCATTGTGATGTCCAACTCCACTCCACATCAATATACCTGTATCTGCAAGAGCTTTATCTTCTGTGGAAGTAGCTAGATGCTCAAATATCACGACCGCACCGGGATTTCTGGTTTTCAAGCCATTGGCCATTCTGAGAAGCAAATCTATCCTATCTTGATTGTAATTGCTAGCCCAAGGATCTGATGGATTCTGTTCAGATTGTCCAAATCCCTTAGTAAAATCAAATCTAAATCCATCAAATTTAAACTCCTGCATCCAATAATCTAAAGCCCTATCCATCATCACTTGTGTATGCTCGCTCTCGTGATTCCAGTCTGCACCCCACCATCCAGCTGGATTTGCAACCATTTTGTGCTCAGGATTAAACCAAGGATTGTCATTAGCAGGACGAGATTGTGCAGTATTCCAGTACATTCTAGCCATGACATTTGAGTAGAAAGCATGATTAAGCACTAGGTCATTGAACACCTGAATTTTGCGTTTGTGACATTCGTCAATAAAAAGTTTTAAGTCGTCGGCAGGTCCATAAGCTTTGTCTGCTGCAAAATAGAAGTTCGGGTTGTAGCCCCAACTTGAATTTCCTTCAAACTCTGAGACTGGCATCACATGTATCGCATTGACGCCAAGTCCTTTTAGGTAATCAAGCTTATCTATTGCAGCTAAGTAAGTCCCAGCACTAGTGAAGTCCCTGAAATGTAGCTCATAAATATTTAGATTATTGTCTGTGGGACGAGTAAAAGCATCGGCGATAAACTGATAAGGAATCTGATCTGTTTGCACTATTGATGCGCGATCTGTCGCTTGAGGTCTATAACTAATCAGTCCGGGATAGGTCGAATTAGTGATATATACATCATCAAAATCAGAGACTTTGGCCGTATATGGGTCGGCTACTTGGAGTGTACCATCTATCAAGTACTGAAAAACATACTCTTGCCCAGGTGTGAGACCTGTGAGTGTTATCCACCAATAATCACCTCTATCCTCATCACCATCTGCATCTGTAGAACCGTTCCAACCATCTCGATCTCGCGCCAACCGATATGCGTCGCTCGGCGTCCAATTGTTAAAATCACCGACGATATAAACAATGTTTTTGGGAGCAGTTGTGTTAGTACCGGCTACTGTTCCATTTCCTTTTTTGTATCTTGTATAGGTAGGAGCATGCAGGACTAGCGTGGCTTTGGTTGTGTCATCTGAATGATAATTGATACCAGTTTTGGTCCAAGACGGGCGATCGGCTTCATTGTTGCCACTATATCCTAAAATCGAAAAAGTCTTTGATTTTGACACACCAGCAAAATCTGTAGTTATCTGAAATTTTCTTAATATTGTACTTGTGATTGCAATAGGAAAACTATAACTCAGGCCTCCATTTTGAACGTTTAGTGTTGATAAAACTGAGTTATTGCTGGGTTCTATCTCGTACAATGTCCATGTGCTAGGTACTACATTTGCTGTGGCTGTGGTAGTAAATGACTGTAAAGTGGGTGCAAAATGTATTGTAGTAGTAGGACTAGTAATCGTAAAATATGATCCAGGATTAGTAACTCTGAAATAATTGCTCCCACCATTATTCTCTACGGTTGTACCAGCCGCATTTCTGAATAAGAAATTTAGTCCAAACACATCCTTGTCGGAAGGCACATCATAATACCCTCTAAGCGATGATATTACAATCTGCCAATTATTGCCTCCAGTATTGGTCATCTGGCCTACTCCATCGTCTTGTCCCCAATTGCCTTTGACCACGTCAAAAGACGTAGGCGAAGCTACAGTTGTGGATATTCCTGAGTGAAAATAAACTTTGGTAGCACCAGCAAGGGAAGTTCCTGTGGCATCAAAACTAACCGTTACATTCACATTGTCTAGTGGATTAGTAGGTGTAACAGTAACACCCAGACCGCCGTTTGTCACCGTATAAGTAAAGTTACTACCATTGTTGGTATTGCCATTAATGGTGTAGAAGTCAGCTTCTGATGTAGGGATAGTAATTCCACTTCCAGAGGTAAATACATAGTAATTTACAACAACAGAAGCCGCAAATTCTGGTATAAGAGCCGTATATGTAGTTGCAGAACCTGTCATTGGTAATATAGTGGAAGATACCCAATTGTTAGAAGTATATCTCAAATAAACACCTTGACTTGTAGGTAAGGCTGCGCTAGTAGTAGCAGTGACCGTGACGACTGAACTAGGCAATACACCAGCAGCGGTGGGAGATTGTGTAACTAGACTTGGACTGACCACAGCACCTTGAACCTCAAGGACCAGTAGCTCAGGAGTATTGTTGATACCATCTCCATATCTCGTTCTGAACACATAATTAAAGTTACTTGCTCCACCAGTTACATTGATATAGTAAGCTTTATTATTTCCTGTCTGTAATGTTAATGGTGTGCCTATTGTAACTAGTATATCATTATTACCATTGGGTCCGTGTTCTCGCATTCCACCACTCCAGTCTGTGTATAACCTGAAAAAGCGGTTGCCATTGCCTGAGGTATTTTGATAAGTTTTGCCAAAGGTAGTCCCAAATCCTGTTCCAGTCCAATAATCTGTAATTCCCCAGCCTGCTCCCCATCCATCATTAGAACGAAAGCCATTCTGTGCGTAGGATATTATAGAAGTTAGTAAAATGAGAAGAATTGGGATTAAAACTTTGAAAACTTTCATGGTGATGTGATTTACTGATTATCTACTTAAAATTTATTTGACCTAAGACGAAAAAAAAATCCTATTATTACACCTAATATTACAATAAGTTAGTTACTAAAAAATAACCTCGCAAATATAAAAAATATTAGTGTCATAATAACACAACAATACGAAATATTATGAAATATATAAGATTTTAGTTACCGTAATTACTAATTTTACACCATTTATAAATTTTTTCACCCATAATTAATAAATAAACATTTAAAAACTAAACGTACTATTAACCTTAATGATTCTTAGCTTCTCATCTCTGACTATGCAAGCTCAGAAAGGGCTCCAAATAAGTGTGGATTATAAATACCATGTTAGATTCTAAAAAAAACCAATGTACAGAAATCTTAGGTTATCAAGCTAATTTAGGGTCACAATATGGTGCTAGTCTCAACGTAGATTACTATCTATCTAAGCGCTGGGCGATCCGATCAGGATTAGAATACAGAATACAAGAAGTCAATGTAAACGATGTCAACAGGTTAAATACTGATAACTTTAGCATACCTTTGCTAATAAATTATAATTTTTATCATAACGAAAAAGCCAAATTGAGGTTAATAACCATGGCGGATTAGTTTTGATCTATTATCTAACAATAAAAATATAGGATTGGCCACTAGTAGCGTGGGAGACGTACTTACTAATCTAAACAACACTACTGAGGTCAGTCACGATGGTTCTATCAAAGCAATGAAGTTCAATAACTACAGCCGGAGATATGGTATCACAGCTACAAAAGATCTAGGCACACATGGCGTCTTTAACCTTTTTGCCTACGTAGCAGATGGTCAGAAATATGCAAAAGCAGTCACCATCAACTATGCCGAGCGATCAGTATAAACCCTACAGCCGCACCTCTGTTTGGACTTGACAGCAAATACAATATCTCCAAAGTCGCTAACCTATTGATAGGTGTCAATTAACTTTTAGAAACGTAAGTCTAAAGCAATGCCAATTGGATTTATAAAATAGTCAAAAATAAAAGAAATATTTTTTTATTCGTTCGATTCACAAAATATTTGGAAATCATTAGCTATCGAAGTATTTGTGAAGTAAAATCAATGAAAAAGATAGCGTTTGTTGAACAGTCTTATCATATTCAATATGCTATTAGTATAAAACTAGTTACGAACCCTACATAAAATTAAACAGCACTAACGAGATGACTCATTAGTGCTGATTTTATAACATCAACGGCGTTAATACTATACCTACTTATAACTATACAAAAGAGTAGGGTTAGAAATTACTATTTCTTAACAATTGGTGAAGCTTTTTTAGCTACCGTTGCTTTCGTAGTTGGTGCTTTTACAACTGGTTTAGCTTCTGCTTTTGTAGCTGCAGGGCTTTTAGCAATTGTAGGTTTTGTTACTTTAGCAGCTGGCTTTTCTTCTTTCGCTTTCGCTACCACTTTGGCAGAAGTAGATGCTTTAGCAACTGTAGGTTTTGTATCTTTAACAGCCGACTTTACAGTCTTAGCTTTTGGTGCAGCTTTCGTTGGTGCTTTTGTTACAGATGTTGATGCAACTATAGTCTTCCCTTCTAGTACGATAACACTATTAGTTATACCTACAAATGGCGAAGCTACATACTTATCAGCGCTGAAATCGTTGTCCCAACTGTTGTTATTGATCAAATATCTAAACTCATAAGACTTTCCTACATTCAAATCTAAAACAGCTGAGAACTCTTTTAAACTAGCTTTCATTGTTGTAGCCTTTGAACTATCCCAATCATTAAAATCGCCTAAGATAGCTACTGAATTTACTTCAGGTGACATAGGGTATGAGAAAGTAACTTTACAAGTATTCGTAGAAGTGCTAAATTTTTTAACAATACTCATTTCGAATAATTTTATTTTATGATTCCCATATTTACTTAGTGGGAAATATTAATATCGGCACAAAAGTAAACCTTTAATATAGTAAAATGTAAAATATGAAAATTGATTAACATTAATTAACAAGAACAATAGGCTATTTAACAAAATTAAATTTGCTTTAACACTATATTATTCAGCTTCAACAGAATTATTGATAAGTTTATGTATTATTCGAGAATAATACAGATGTTCTATTTTTAGCACTTCGCTTGCTATGCTATGTGCATTCCAGGCAGGATCTAAGGTGATAGATTTTTGAAAAAGATATTTACCATCATCATAGTTTTCATTTACTAAATGTATCGTAATCCCTGACGCTAACTCTGCATTAGCTTTGACAGCCTCATGTATATGGTGGCCGTACATACCCACACCACCATACTTGGGTAATAATGAAGGGTGGATATTGATGATTTTGTGAGGATATAAAGTTATTAAATACTCAGGTATCAACCAGAGGAAACCAGCCAAAATGATATAATCTACTTGATGTGCTTTGAGTCTATCCTTGACGTAACTGGTATCATATAAATCTTTTTTATTAAAAGCCACAAATGTAATATCAAACATCTCAGCTACCTCACGCACTCCTGCATTGCTTTTGTTGCTTAGAATTAATGCAATCTCAATACGCTCGTTGCCCTTAAAATATTTACAAATCTCACGTGCATTACTTCCACCACCCGATGCAAAAACGGCTAGTTTTATTTTTTGATTACTCTCCATACCTCAATGTTAAAGTTCCGCTTAGTAAAGTGCGTCGTATTTAGATTTTTTGATGGGATCCATACCGACCATAATAGCGGATACTTTATCTTTTTGACCCTTGTCCGCAACTTGAAAAATCTCTACGATTTCTTCGGATTTAGTGTCACTAAAAACCTGGATCAGCATCGTATTATTGTACTCTATATTAGCTTGTCCTATAGCTGTAAGTTGGCTCAATAGTATTGCTCGGCTTCTATCAGCATCATCATACATTTTGTCCAAACAAAGTTTGTGGTATTCATAAAACGCACTTCTAAACTGTCGCATAGAAGGATTTTGGACATTTTCGATGATCCAGTACCTATTACGCCTATTGACTCCTGAGTTTTTCCAACCTTCGTCCTGAGCATACGCTGTAGAAAGAGAATTAATGACTTCAAAAGCTTTAGCAAAGTATGGTTCACCACCGTTGAGACTAAATGAGTCATAGTCAAAACCTAATGCTAGGTATGCATAGTAACTCATAATAGAAGATAGATTGTCATAAAATGTATTGGTTGTTTTTTGAAAGGGAAGCAATCCATTATATTGGAAATTCACATTTTTATCTATCATATTCAGAAGGGGCGTCGTATAGGTAGTATTAAAAACAGGTCTGTCTGTCTGAAAGATAATCTCTGCTCTAAAAGCATTTATAGCTACTTCTTCCTTGATGATAATTTTGATCGATCCGCGTATTTTTTCATGACTACGATAGTTATCTTCGGTCCATTGAGTTAGATTCATAAACTCATTGAGATTGCGCTCTAAGTCTTTAAAAATAGCTTCGTCAGTATTAAATGAAGTATTGAAACCTTGAGACATGACAGAGCAACTGAAATTTAGCTCTTGTCCGTGTCCTATTCCTAAATATAAGACTGCAATAAGTGTAAGGATTGTATTTTTAAAATTCATTTTTCTTTTGTAATTATATAAAACAAATGATACAAGGTGAGTTTTTAAGGTGGATATAACAATTTAACGTTATAACTCTTATAAATATTTTAAAACCAGATAATCAATTATATCTTTCGCAACCTTCACCTTAGGCTTAACCTCATATAAAGTCTGAATACCAGATTTATCGATGATCGTTATTTTGTTAGTATCTAACTGAAATCCTGCACCTTTATCGTTCAATGAGTTGAGGATTATGAAATTAAAATTCTTTTTTTCTACTTTTGCGACAGCATTTAATAGTTCATTGTCGGTCTCTAGTGCGAATCCAATATGTATCTGATTCGAACGTTTGGATTTTCCCAAAGTTCCAGCAATATCTATATTTTTTTGAAGTGAAATAGTTAATTTATCATCACTTTTCTTTATTTTTTGGTCAGCTACCTTTACGACCTTATAATCTGCTACCGCTGCCGAAAATATCACTATATCTGCCGACAAATGTGCTTTTTGGGTGGCTTGATACATCTGATCAGCTGAGGTTACTTTAATTACATTTGCTTTCAAACTAGATAAAGGTTCGCTTGTAGGTCCAATCACTAGAGTCACATCTGCACCTCTTGTAGCGCATTCTTTTGCTATCGCAATTCCCATCTTGCCACTACTTATATTGCCTATGAAGCGAACGGGATCTATGGCTTCGTGAGTAGGACCAGCTGTGATAAGGACTTTCTTACCGCTTAAGTCATGAGTTGAATCTATAAATGCGTTTACGGCATCTACTATTTCTTCTGGTTCGATCATGCGTCCATCGCCTTCTAGACCGCTAGCTAGAAAACCACTACCTATACCTAAGTAATGATTGCCATAAGATTTTAGGGTTTCTATGTTGCTTACAGTAGATGGGTGTTTCCACATATCTAAATCCATGGCAGGTGCAAACATCACAGGACATTTTGCTGACAAGTAAGAAGCTATAACCATATTGTCAGCGTGCCCGTAGGCCATTTTACTCAGAGTAGTAGCTGTAGCTGGTGCAATAAGCATCATATCAGCCCACGAACCCAGTTCTACATGATTATGCCAAGTAGCACCGTCATTAATATCACTATAAACTATATGATTAGACAATGTCGATAAAGTCAGTGGAGAGATAAACTGAGTGGCAGAAGGAGTCATTACTACCCTAACTTCGTAACCACTTTTTATTAATAAACGACAGAGCAAAGCAGCTTTATAAGCTGCAATGCTTCCACTTATAGCCAGTAAAATTTTTGATTTTGGTGTGGCCATTTTTGTTGATTTACTAGGTAAAGAAGAACACCTTAATCTTCGTCGTTGTGTATAACCTCGTCCTTATATTCAAAAACCAAATCACCGTGCAAAAACTCTTGTGTGGCGATGATGGTAGGATTAGGTAGTCTCTCGTAAAACTTACTGATTTCTATCTGCTCTTTGTTTTCTAATATTTCTTCTATAGTTTCAGAAGTAGTAGCAAACTCCTCAAGTTTGCCATGCAGCTCATTTTTGATTTCTATTGAGATCTGTTCTGCACGTTTAGTGATGACAGCTATAGATTCGTAAATATTGCTCGTCTGTGCCGAAATAGATTTTATGTCTCTAGCCCTGATGTTCGGGTCCAGGCCTTGTACTTTAGATTTGATATCTGTGGTCATGCTTTTAATTTTTTAATTTCTTGTAAAATTTCTTTTTCTATTGATTTAGCTTCCTTTTTCAACTTAGAATCTGGATGCTTCTTTAGGAATCTCTCATAATGAGCTAGAGACTCTTCATATCTCTCTTTTTGTTTTTCATATATACTATTTTTTGCTAGCGTAAAACTAGACTTAAATATTAAAAACCTCACTTCTTCTGTTTTTTTTGACTCAGGAAAATCTTTGAGCATAATCTGAAATGAAGCTACTGCCGCTTGAAACTGACTTATTTTATAATAAAGACTTCCTTGTTCAAAGGCCTTTACTTCTAATTTTCGACGCATCTGATCGATCAGTGAGTTGGCTTCCGCTACTCTAATCGATGTTGGGTTTTGGTTTATAAACTGCTCTAAACCTTCTATTGCTTTAGTAGTATAAGATTGGTCAAGTTTGTAATTTGGCGATAGCTTAAAATTAGAAAAAGCAGCCATAAACTCAGCATCCTCTTTATTGACACTATTAGAAAACGTAGTCGAATAATTTTTAAAATATGTCGATGCTAGGATATAATCTTTCATGTAGTAATGTGCATAAGCATACTTTAGAAACAAATCTTCTGCTTCTGTTTTGCCACGATAATATTGAATAACTACATCATATAGTGCTATCGCTTTGTCATATTCTTTTTCATCATAAAACTTATTAGCAGCTTTATAGACTTTTTCAGGCTGATTACTGTTGCGCAATGCCTCAAACTCTGACTTACATGAAGTCAAAACAATTAAAATAACTACAAATAAAACTACCAAATGTCTCATAAGGGCGCAAATTTAATACTTTTTATTCATTATACTACTAAATAGTTTAATTCATCTCAAATAATTAACGATTATCAAACCAATGGTACAGAGATATAAACGGACAAAAGAGCCCAATATGATATTAAGGAAGTGTTAAATGATTAATCTTAAACGAGCAAAAGTAAATAAAACTAGTAAAGTAATTATTATAGCACAAAGTAAATTACTTAGTATCTAAATAGTAACCTACATAAAACTCAAAATTTGGCCCGGTTCTAGCTAGTGTATCACCTAATCCATAAGAGAATAACCCTCCCACTCTAAGCTTAGCATATTTACTTCCAAATCTATCCATGATCAAACCACCTTGAACACCTAGTGTTCCAGAGCTTGCATAACCTAGTCCACACCAGAATGCATCGCGCATTTCATACTTCAGACTGTATAAAACATCTAAAATATCAGGACTTACATAATTGGCTATAAGCATGGGTTCAAAAAAGGAATTATAGCTATAGATTTTACCACCTACATTGAAGTGGATATGGTTTTGCCTCACTTGGTTAAAGTCATTGACTAGTACATCTGTTGCAAACGCTTTGTTCATGGCTGCGCCTACATAGAAGGAGTTTTCTCTGTATTCTCTAGTGCTGCTATTATAGAAAAAACCACCGCCAATCGCTGGAAAAAATACACTAGCTGTATTTCTACCTATCAATTTGTCATTAGCGTCATTTACAATAGCATTGTCAGTGTTGAGGCTATATTGCTGAAAATTAGCCGATACGCCCAGCGCCATTTGTCCATATTTACCCATAAATTCTTTGACCTTGTAAGCATAATTAAGTTGCAAACCTACTTTGGACACAGGTCCTGTTCTGTCTATGTTGATTAATGCTCCGGCACTCATATTGTAATCTGCGAGTGGGTACTGAAATGAGGCATAGCCAGACACAGGTGCGCCACTAAAGCCGAGCCATTGCATCCTAAAAAAACCGTCTATAATCATTTCATTGCCGTTGGCCGTAAAGGCAGGATTCCAAGCAGCGCGCGTTTCACTAATCATCGAACTATTAGGGATCTGTTGGGCGGAAAGATTAAAGGACATTGCTAAAAAACCAAGTACAAATATTTTATAAAATTTCATGATCGTCTATTTAAAATAAATTAATATTATTATGCTCAAAGCATATTTAATCCCACAATATAGTAAGTGAGCTTTTGATGACTTGGTCAGAAAATGTGAGTACATAGTAATATGTGTCTGCTGGTAATCGCTCACCGTTTCTGATTCCATTAAATAACGTACCTCTGGTCTGATAGCCTTTAGACTCAAAAATCATGTTGCCCCATCTGTTAAATACTTTTAGTGTATTGTCAGGGAAAGCCTCCAATCCTGCAAAATATAGGTCGTCATTCTGTCCATCATCATTAGGTGTAAGGTAATTAACAGCCTTAAATAAGCTCAGCGGATCTTCAATGATACAAATTGTAACGCTATCCGTAAATTTACAGCCATTTTTATCAGTGATAAGTACGGTAAATACTGTTTCTACTTCGATTTTTATTTCAGGATTTGCTACATTAGCTGCTCCTACTATCAAGTTTTTGTTATCCCAGTCATAAGCTGATCCACCTCTTGCATTCAGTTTTATAGATCTACCTAATATTGCGCATGTGTCATTACCGGCTGAAATATCTACTGGCTCAAAGACTTTTAGTTCTATAGATTTACTGTCTTTATTGTTTGGACAGGCATTGGATGCTTCAACTGTATAGGTAGATGTGGAGGTAGGACTGGCTGTAACACTATTACCTGTAGTCATATCAAGCGTCCCTGCTGGGCCTGTCCAGATATAGGATGTCCCTCCTGTAGCAGTCAGTCGGACAGGCTCACCATTGCACACTCCTGGTTTATCAGAGGTGATTTCGACTTTGACTATGGGCAATAGCGTGATAGTTACGCTATCCACGCTCTGGCAGTTGTTGGTGTCTGTTACTGTTACTTTGTAATTATTTATGGTTTGAGCATTAGGTTTACCCGCATTGATTGCTAGTGTTCTGTTAGTTGTACCATCTGACCATATATAAGATGTAAATGCACCAGCGTTCAGCGTTCTGGTCTCATCAGGACATAGCGTAGTATTCACGCCGAGATCAAAAACAGGTTTCGATTTGACGACTACTCTGAAACTAACAGCCTTATTACATGAAGCTGCATTGCTAGCAGTCACAGTATAGTTACCTGCGTCTTTGATAGAGTATGATTTTGTAGTAGCATCTATTATGACTATATTGTTACGTTTCCACTCAAACTTCGTACCATCACTCACCAGATTTAATATCAAAGGAGTCCCTTCACACAAGTTGTAAAGTGTATCAGCGGTCAATGTTGGCAGATTATTGATAGTCACTACCACGTCATCTGAGTTTTTGCAATTAAAACTATTGGTGACAGCAACCCTATACCTTCCTGATTTATCGGCATTGACTGTTCTGGTGTTTGCAAGTGCCGCACCGTTAAATGTCCATACATAACTGGTTTGGTTGGCACCACCGTCTAGTACAGGAATCGTTTCGCCTTCACAAAGATTACGATCATTCATGAGGTTTACACCAGGCTTAGGATTGACGGTGACTTTAACAGACTTTCTGACCTCACATGCTGGAGTCCCTCCTGTCAATCTCATCTCATAATTACCAGCAGTGCTTACAGATAGTGTCAGGGCCGACTGGTTAGGAATGGAAATATCATCTTTAAACCACCTGATGCTCGAATTGTTAGCGGAAGTAGTACCTCTTATAAGGTGTATACTATCTTGGCAGATTGTCACATCGCCACCAAGCTCTAAAGACGGTCCTGGTACAAAGGTTACGACAGATGAAGCAATAGTGAAGCAATCATACTCGTTGGTTACAGTGACTTTATAAGTACCGTCCTGAGTTACTGCAAGTTTATTTGTAATATTGGCGATGGTTGAGCCGTTTCTTTCCCATTTATAAGTCTTACCATCCGTACCACCACTGAGTTCTACTTGAGAACCTATACACGATACTATGGTTGGATCTATATTCACATTTGGCAAAGTTCTAATTTCTATTTGCGTCGATTTTCTGGTTTTACAACCTATATTATTGCTTGCTTCTATTGCATAAGTTCCAGAATTGTTAGGAATGAACTCAGTAGTTATGGATCCTGGTATGATATTACCATTATAGAACCATTGATATTGTTCGGCTCCTGATACTGTTGCTTTTATGGTATAGGTATCTCCCGAGCAGATATTAGTAAGTACTGGTAGATCAGCGATCTCTGGGCTGGCAAAAAACCTTACATTCACTCTACTTTCACTGATGCACAAAGCGTTATTTCTTACCACAACTCTATATTCACCACTTTGTAAAGGCTTGAAAGTATTGTCTATAGCACTAGGTATCAATGTTCCATCTCTGAACCATTGGAACGTTGTTCCGTCCATACCTGCATTGAGTACTACGTCTTCGCTTTCGCACTTCTCTATATCAGCTCCTAGATTAACTATAGGTTTAGATATTTGTGTGACTTTGATAATTTTAGACTCTATACAATCGACTCCAGAACGGGCTTCCACTTTGTAGTCGCCACCTTCTGTTATAAATAGCTTTGCAGTATTCTGGTTGGGTATCAATAGGTTGTTTCTAAACCATTTGATATCAGTAGTTCCTGCTACGATTGATATAATCTCAAAAGTTTCTCCTTCACAAAACTCTAGGGTAGGTTGTAGGTTAATGGTAGGTAAAGCTATAAAATCTACTTTAATCCTATCCGTTTTTTGACATCCTGAGCTGTGGGTAACCTCCACTGAATATTCACCAGATGATGAAACAGAAAGTTTTGAGGTGGATTGACCTGCTATCTCTACATTGTTTCTAAACCACTTATATGAAGTCCCACCAGCTCCAGCATTTAACTCTACATTTCTACCGACGCAACTAGATATATCAGCACCCAAGTCAAAGTTGAGTGGGCAACAGTTTACAGGTGCTTGTATCAAATCTTCTTCTACCCTTCTACATGATAAGAAATCATCAAAAAGCACTTCTACGGTAAGTTTTTGACCATCAGAGTCCAAGCCTATCAGAGTAACCTCCTGTGGACTGTTAGTGATATCAAATGATTGCCCGTTAACTACTATTTTGCCAGTAGTGGGCGGTTCTGTGTATGTAATTATTATTTTTTGAGTGTAAGCATTGGTAGCTGCAACGCAAGGAGTCTGTGCACCTAGCTCTATTTTAGTGATAAGGCAAGAAGAGTTGATTTTTAATAATCTTGGTTCAGGGCTTACATTAACACATTTTTGAAGTTGTGCTTGACTAAGTGATAATCCTACTAGAGAAGCCAAGGTTTCGGAAGCTAAAAGCGAAATAGAATATACTTCAAAATCACCACCTGACAACGATCTAAAATCGCTATCTGCACTAACACCTGCTATTCTTCCTGTGGTAGTATTGACAGCTACGAATGCTATAGTATATAATGGATCGGGCGTTGCGTTAGGTTCGATAATACGACCTACTCCTGACATATTTGTGATTTGAGTGCTTTTGGGTAAGTCTTCATAATTAAAAAATACAAGTATATACTCTGTACAACTGGTCAAATTGGCTGATACTGAAGAAATTGCTCTTACACTATTGCTAGTACCGGTCCATGTACCACTACTAGCCACAAAAGATCCACAAGGTGAGTTCGGATTAAAATTAGCAGCTCTAAATATACTCACGAATCCAAAGCCGTCTTGGAATCCTGTATTTACACTAAATGAATATCCGCCAGTCTTGTCAACTTGAAATCTCGAAGTTTCATATCGCACTTGTGTGAGCGAGGTGCATCCACCGTTAGCTGATGCAAATACAGTAGTATTCATCGCGGGAGATGTAGTAGTTATTCTTCTAGTCAAAGCATTAATCTCATTACCATTAATTTTTGACATTCCTAGGTTTAGAGCAGCATCTCCTTGATCTGCTGTCAAAGGTGTCAAAGGACAAGTATAATTCAACGGTGTTCTGCAAGAAGATGAAAGTGTAAAGTTATCTTTTGAAATATTAAATATTTTGAAACAGTCAAAATCCATGCATTCCACCATGATCCTTGCCTGTGAAGTTGCCACTATATTACTAGGCACTGCAAAGTTGAAGGTACCTGCAGCATAAGCTATATTCTCTGCCAAGATTAACCCATAAGTCTTTCCGCCGTCCAGCGATAGTTTGATCCTTACATTATTACACAAAGCGTCACTTCCGTTCGTACTCCAAGTAATTGCTTCCATCATGCCTCCTGTAAACAGCTCGCCACCTCGTGGTCTGCTAACTTCAAAAGGACCGTTATTTTCGACAGTTATGGTAATATTATCATTTCCAACTCCTCCACCGACAGTGTTATTGTCACGGACAGCGATATTCATATTAATCTGTCTGGCTACGTTTGGTAAGACATCAAAACTATTTAAACCCCCAGCTGTCAAAATCGCTAAATTGGGAAAATATCTCTCAGAAACCAAGCTTGGTGGATATGACCTAAACAAAGGAGCTCGGGCATTAGCACCAGCAGATAATCCTATCCTACCTTGGGTAGGAGTACCTGGACCATCTTCGTCGGTTTGTTCCCAGCAGTATGTCAATATATCACTATCCGTTTGTATAGTTTTTGCATTTAGGTAAAAAGGAGTATTTTTAGGTATTTTATATACTGCATTACAAGGATTTGCGGTAACTACAGGAATCTCATTTGTGGTATTATTGGCATTGACTGCGCAGCTTCCCCCAGGTCCGTTAGCAACATAATCATACATCCTAAATAAACTTGTAGCATGAAAGTAATTGTCCATTTCATTAGACGATGATATATTTTGGGTAACATCGCATATACCATTATAAGACATGATAGTCGTTCCGCTGCCAATCTCAACGGCAGATATATCACTTATATTGTCAGTGCATGACTCGCCAGTCCCATTAAAAGTGTGCGTAGCGTTGTATTGGTGGGCAAACTCGTGTGTAGCTAAGCTGATCCATCCATTACCTCTGTTAGAGAAAGCACCACTCCAACCTGTGCCCTTTCGGAATCCAGTACCAGAGGCAGAGTTGCTACAAACTACGCCTAAACCTGCAAGACCTCCATTGCTCCATCCGTCACCATCAGCATGGGTGTGAAACACATGTCCAATATCATAGGCACCTTGAGCAAAAGATGTTCCAACGATATTAGCAGCCTGAACAGTTCTACCCTGTCCTCCAGACATATCGGGTATGAATGGGTCGCTAGCAGGATCATTATATAATCTAATCCTTGAACCTACCGAAATATCAAAGTTCAATTCGTTTTTAAATATAGCAGCTACTGCATTTACAGAACCTATAATGGAGCTTCTTACAGATAGGTCAGTATTGCCGTTTTTGCGATAGTACTCACCTGTACACACTATCGCTAGTCTATATGGATATCTTCTCCCACCGATGGCGAGTCCCATTCTAGAACCGAACTTTATAGTGCGATCTGATCTAGTTTCTTCTTGATCATGGATATGTCCACACATCTGCTTTGGTTTAGGTAAGTCTGGTTGATTACCATATTCGATGATGTGATTGCTGACATTTACTAAATCGTCAGGATATATTGAAACCATTTTGGGATAACCGATAACTGTGGCAAAAACACCTACTGGTGTTAAAGTTAAGCTTCCCTTTATAATCGGATTGTCTGTACTAATGATGTCATAAGTCAAAATATTAGGAAATTGCCTTAAAGATTCGGCGTCTGCAACATTATTTGCTGTGGCTACAAACTGAACCTGTTTACCGTATATAGGCAAACTCACATTGAGATTACTGTTGCGAGAGCCTGTCATAGCATTATTAAGATAAACTAAGTGATCAATCCTTGCTACATCTCTAGTGGAGGGTTTGCTATCTAAGATACCTATTACATTTTTCTGACCATGTACAATACTAAAAAATGAAAGGTAAAAAATCCATATAAAACAACATTTTTTCATCGGGCGCTACTATTTATATTTAACAAAATTTGGTATTGAGTTTGTCACAATTCCTTAATCAAGTGTTAAAATTATAAAAAGTTATTTATAACACCTAATACAATCATTAAAAATATTCAAAAATGGACTGAAAAATTACAATTAAGTATTTATAATCGAAATTTAAATACGAGATTAGGTGAACAAAAATTTAGATAAAAAACCTTTATTTAACTAATTTTAAGTTAATTAAATATAATAAAATAATTACATGTATGGTGGAATCATTTAAAAGTAATGTTTATCAATCTTTCATTTTAAAAAACACAAAAAAAAACAAATATTACAAGATTTTCGCATCCATGGTTATAATATATAATAGACACTAATGTAAAGTTTTATAGAAAAAAAAACTCAGAAAATGAGACTTACTAGATCAAACTACGTCTCAGAAGTATAAAAATATAAATATATGTTCAGATTCATATTAGTTATAATTCTGGTAATCGTTGTACTTTTTGTACCTATAAATAATAAAACGAAGGATACTGACAAAAACTTAACCAATACTGAGGCCGAGGCTGACCGAACTGTTTTCCTTTAGACATAGTTTATATCAAACTATTATAGAAAAATTTGCCATCACTACAGACTAATGATGGCAAATGTCATTTAAAATACTACATCCCGAAAACTTTCTTTAACAATGGACTCGTACGCTGTGACACATCTGTTCTGATTCCTTTTTCCTTAACGGCTATCAGACTAAACAGTCCATCAAGTGCCTTATTATTTACATGGTCGTCTAATGAAGGGTTCATCTTTTTTGTAAAGGGGATTTTATTATAAGCATCTACTACTGTTTTCCAGTACGTACGTGCATTGACTTCATCTAAACTAGCTTGAATGATAGGCATAAACTCGCTGTATAATGGAGTACGCGAAGTAGATGATAAATACATAGTAGCTTCATTTTCATTACCTCGTAGTATAGTAGTTGCATCTTTAAAGGTCATAGATTTGATAGAGTTGACAAAGATGGGCGTTGCTTTTTTAGCTGCAATCTCAGCTGCTTGATTCATTTGATTGATTAGTTTAGTCTCTACATCACCGAATCCAGGCAATACCTTGACTCTAGCGATAACCTTCTTTGCTTCTTCTGGGATTAATATTTTGTATGGACTCTCTAGGTATCCATTTTGAGACGACAATTGTTTTACTGCTGCATTTACGCCATTATTAAGTGCCTCTTTGAGTCCGCCCGCTATGTCACCACCATCAGCACTATTGCCTGTTACGGCAGATTTGGCTTTATCAAAAACACTTTTGATTTGTGCATTAGAAACGTTGGTTGAACCTATAGAAGCTATAAGTATTGAAACAGGAATTAAAAGTGATTTAAGATTCATTGATTATTGTTTACTTATTTAAATTTAAGATTAATGTAACTGGATCATTTGCTTTTATACGCAAACTTACAACATTTGAAACGTGATAAACACATTAAAAGTTAAAACTAAAACGTTAAATATACAAGAAAATGATAAAGGAGTATAAATCAATGTCGTTTAGTGAAGCTTATTTTTTAATTTTTACTAATCCTAGCATATAAGCTATGAGCCATAGTTTATGATTCTTTCATTAAATCGTGATTTCTTATAACGATTTTACTACTCTCCATTCAGGCATTCTTAAAAAGGAAGGATTTTATAAGGTGGTCTTAACTGAACGATATTAGAGAATAAATATAAATTTTTAAATAACAATGAAAATAAGTAGAATTAGATATAAAAATGAAAGGGGTCAAATCCGGCGATTTGACCCTCTAACTATGAAAAAAACTACTTCTTGAAAACTAACTAAGTTAGTTATTTATATTATTAAAGGAATAATGTCTCAGACGTTGGTAAAGAACTTGAAAGGGGCCGAATCCGGCGATTCGACCCTCTAACTATGAAAAAAACTACTGTCTCTTTTATTACTTTCGTATTTCAATTTTTATTAAGAATCAACCTTTCTTTTGATTGATGATGCAAATATACGCGCTTTTTAATTATCGCAAAACTTTTTTGATTTTTTTTTAATTTTTTTTTAATTTTTTTTTAAAATCGCAGATTTACGGCCATCTCGAACTCGTCATATATGGTTTTATCACCCAAGCTATCGATAAACGAACCTGAACCGTACCTTACATTAAAATCAGTTCTATCCACTACAATATTAGCGTTTGCCTGTCCATCTTTCACTACTGCATCAAATTTTATTTCCTTGGTGATACCTTTTATGGTGAGGTTAGCTATTATTTTGTAATCACCGGACTTTCCACGAGATATTACCTTGGTGATGTTTAGTTTTGCCTCTTGATGTGTGGCAGTACCAAAAAAGTCATCAGATGTCAGATGCGTCTCTAATTTTTCCTTTCCTTGACCTGCTTGTAAGTCTGTGCAATTGATGGTAGTCATATCTATAGTAATTATTCCACCTATAAATTTATCCCCGTCAAAATCTAATGAGCCATTTTTGACCTTTACAGTTCCTTCATGTGATCCCAAAACTTTTTTACCTACCCATTTTATAGTAGATTCGGATGATTTGACTGGTATAACGATAGGTGATCCATTGTTTGCACTGACCATTCCAACAGATAAAATCGTTACGAGAGTAAAAAATAGTGATTTCATAAAATTGATTTTTATTAATAAATAAAAAATTGTTTTAAGATTTATATTTGTTGAAACAAATGTTTTGGGTGCGAGTTTTTGAATTTTGCGAAAAGCTACTATATTTATGAATATATTAACAGTAGTGATCTGTAATACACCTTTTGATCTAAAGCTATAAATGAATTTTGGCGCAAAGCCAAAAAACTATCAGGTGCTAGCACCACTCATTTACTATAATATATAAGGTGTTCAAATATTAATTTTGTATTAAATAATTGATAATAAGCTAGATTTTTTGCTCAATGGTAGGTAATCGCAATAATTATTTCCATTTTTGCATTTATATCATAAAACCGAAGGTATGTCATCAAGTTCTAAATATATACATAGAGATTTTAGTTGGCTTTCGTTTAATTACAGAGTTTTGCAAGAGGCCAAGGATCCTAATGTGCCTTTGCTAGAAAGATTGAAGTTTCTAGCGATTTACTCTTCTAATTTGGACGAGTTTTTTAGAGTGCGCGTAGCCAATCATCGCAATCTCGCACGAGCAGATAAAAGTACGCTCAAAAATATTGAATTTTCGCCACAAGAGGTGCTCAAAACGATACTTAAGATCTCCAATACGCACCAACAAGAATTTAGTGAGATTTTTGAACAAGGTATCTTACCTCAGCTCAAAAAACATGGAATATCTCTCGTTTCGTGGCGAAATATGAATAAAGAGCAGGTAGATTTCGTAGATACTTACTTCAATGAGTTTTTGCTGCCTTATGTCCAGCCTGTGATGTTGGTAGGCAAAAAGATCAAGCCTTTCTTAAATAATGGTGAGTTGTACTTAGCGCTGCACCTCCACTCCAAAGATAGACCAAAGCCGATATCCGAATATGCAATCGTTAAGATACCATCGGATCACTTGTCTAGATTCCTAGAGCTACCTACTAAGGATACATCTATCAAAAACATCATCCTACTAGATGATGCTGTCAGAAACAGTGTAAGATTGACTTTCCCTGGATTCGATATCATAGATAGTTACTCTATCAAATTGACAAGAGATGCAGAACTGTATATAGACGATGAATTTTCGGGAGATCTATTGTCAAAGATTAAGAAGAGCCTTAACAAAAGAAGCATCGGTATAGCATCAAGGTTAGTATATGACAGATCTATGCCAAAGCACTTCCTAGATTATTTGATGCACGTGTTTGAGATAGATCCACTTGATCTACTTCCGGAAGGTAGATACCATAATAATTCTGATTTCTTTAAATTTCCTTCATTTGACATGAGTTTCCTTAAGGATTCGGTGCTGCCGCCCATTGTATTAAATGAATTAGAAGGTTCCGAGTCTATATTTGATAAGATCAAAGAAAAAGATCATTTCATACATTTGCCTTATCATAGTTATGAATCTGTCGTAAAGTTTTTTGAAGACGCGTCAACGGATCCTGACGTGACACACATTAAGATCATTCAATATCGTGTAGCTAAAATATCGCGTATAATGAACGCCATCAAGGAAGCTGTCAAAAATGGCAAACAGGTTACTACATTTATAGAAGTAAAAGCAAGGTTTGACGAAGAAGCCAATATCATCTGGGGTGAAGAACTAGAGAAAGCTGGAGTAGTGGTATATTATAGTATGCCAGGATTTAAAGTACACTCAAAACTAGCAATGATACGCAGATTAGAAAATGGCAAGCCTAATCTATATGCATACTTGAGTACGGGCAATTTTCATGAAGTCACAGCTAAGCTTTATTCGGACATGGGAATATTTACTAATGACAAAAGAATAACTTCTGAGGTTGCTCGGGTCTTTACCTATCTAGAAACCAAACAAAAACCAATCGTGCCATTTGAGTACTTGGGTGTGGGATTGTTTAATCTCAATGAAAAATTCAAATTTCTGATTAATAGAGAAATAGAGAATGCAACCAGAGGCAAAAAGGCAAGAATGATCCTCAAGATGAATTCTATTCAAGATGATGAAATGATCGACTTGCTATATGCCGCTAGCAATGTAGGTGTCAAGATAAAACTTATTGTCAGAGGCATCTGTTGTCTTATACCAGGCAGAAAAGGGCTAAGTGAAAATATAGAAATCATCTCTATCATAGACAGGTATCTAGAGCATGCACGAATATTTATATTTTATAATGAAGGTGCTAATGACGTTTATTTATCATCGGCAGATTGGATGGTCAGGAACCTGCATTATAGGGTTGAGACACTCTTCCCTATCCTAGATCCTGAAATCGCAAAAACGATCCTAACCTGTATGAATATCCAGCTCAATGATGGGATCAAAGCGAGGATAATTGATCAAAATCAACAAAACAAATACAAGACTAACAACGATGATATCGCTGTACGTAGCCAAATTGAGACCTACTATCATATCAAACGTAGGGAAGAATATAGAAACCTTATAGAAAATCAGTTAGAAAATACAGAATCATAATGTTAAACGCAATTTCACCCATAGACGGCAGATATCAGGCGCAAACTCAAGAATTAGCTAAATATTTTTCAGAGTACGGATTGATAAAGTATCGAGTTTTTATAGAACTCAGCTATCTAGTAGCTTTAAAAAAAATATGCCTGCCAGAGTTGGCAAATCTAGCTGTCGAAAAGCTGCATCAAATACTAACGGACCACGAGGGATTCAGTGAGCAAAATGCTGAAGAGATAAAATCTATAGAGCAGGTCACTAATCACGATGTCAAGGCTGTAGAGTATTTCATAAAAAAGCTTTTTGATGATGCTAATCTTAGTGAATATAAGGAGTTTGTACATTTTGGTTTAACCTCCCAAGACATCAACAATACTGCCTTTCCGCTCATGATTAAAGAAGCGCTGTATGAAGTAATCATTCCTAAATTAAAAGAATTGACCTTACTCATCATGGCTCAAGCAGACCAATATAGAGGCATACCTATGCTAGCTCATACGCATGGACAACCTGCCTCCCCTACTACGGTGGGCAAAGAGTTTATGGTATATGTAGAGCGACTAGGTGATGAAATAAAGACACTAGAGGCCATCAAGTTTAAATGTAAATTTGGAGGTGCAACGGGCAATTTTAATGCCCACAAAATCACCTATCCTAATGTAGATTGGATCAGTTTTGGTAATGATTTTGCCAATGAGCTAGGACTACGTAGGTCAATCTACACGACTCAGATAGCACACTATGACGACCTAGGGGCTGTCTTTCATAGTCTCTCAAGGATCAATACCATACTGATAGACTTTAGTAGAGATATCTGGACTTATATCTCTATGGAATACTTTAAGCAAAAAGTAGTAGCTGGTGAAATAGGTTCCTCTGCCATGCCCCATAAAGTCAACCCTATAGATTTCGAAAATGCAGAAGGCAACTTAGGGATGGCAAATGCAACTTATGGTTTCCTAGCTGAAAAACTGCCTGTATCTAGGCTGCAGCGAGATCTGACGGACTCGACAGTTATGCGTAATATTGGTGTACCATTCGGCCATACATTGATTGCCTATAAATCACTAATCAAAGGAATCAATAAACTCACCATCAATCAAGACAAACTCTATAACGATCTAGACCGAAACTGGGCAGTAGTGGCTGAGGCGATCCAAAATATCCTAAGAAGAGAACGCTATCCAGAGCCTTATGAAGCACTCAAAAATCTGACTCGAGGCAAAAGTAACATCAGCATGGAGGACATTCACCAGTTTATAAATACACTTGATGTCAACTCTGGTATCAAAGCTGAACTACTGGCGATCACACCTCATAACTATACGGGATATTATTGATACAGGTCTAGGATATTTGGTAAATAAATCAATGGGTTTTGATCAATAAAAAATAATGAAAGTCATATAATTGAAATTATCCCCCACCCTAAGGTCGTAATATCTAACACCACTACATCCCTGTAAGGTCGTCCTGCTCTTTCGCAAAAAACTTGTAGTGGGCGACGCCCATCCAGAAGTTTTCTGCTAGATCATCGTCTCACCGAACAGCAGATATAGCAAAAATTGGTAAGAAAGTCCATTTGCATCCGACAAAAATTTGGTGAGGCTAGCGTTTGCTACAGAATCAGAGAAGCATGAGTTGCAAGCTTGTGCTAACACGGAAAAGACCGAAAATCAATATATATCCGCTCTCCTTGATGCTTTCAGTAAGCAAACTAAAATGAAGGCTATTATGAAAAGAATAATCGAAAGTGCGTCGATCGCAAAACTTCTACAACTTTATGAGATGTCTACCAATTGTGAGTGAAAAAGCGACTGAGCGACCCTTAAAGGTCAAGTATGACAATACGGGCAGCGAAGGAACTCGAATGAGAACCCGTGATGCAAGGTTTTTCTTCGACAAACGATTTATCATGGCCAAATATAGTTACTTTACAACATTATCATTAATAACATAGTTAAAGAATCCATATATGAAAAAATTTAACTAATTTTACCCAATTTTAAATCCTTAATTTTTAATCGACACTGTAAATGGAAAACCTAATCATAAGAAATGGGGTCACCGCAGGGATAGTAGCTATATTTATAAGTCTAGGTTTTTACTTTATGAGTCCGTTCCTAATGGCAGCTTACTATACTATCATATTGTTTGGTGTGAGTAGCATCTATATGTATAAGTCTTCCAAAGTAGTCAAATATCAGGTACTCAACGGTCAGATGAGTTTTTCGCAAGCGTTCAAGTCTAGTTGGTTGGTTTTTGTGTTTAGCAGCACGATTATGATTAGCTTTGTATATCTGGTGATATCATATATTTCGCCCAATGTGATTCCTCAGGTGCAGGAAGCTAAGCTAGCCGATATTGACTATATGGAAAACCTGAGCTTTGTGTCTGAAGAACAATTAGATACACAGCGAGATTATATCACCTCTTCTAGTCCTTTCAGTTTGAGAGAATGGGGAGTAGAATTACCTACGTTATTTTTGTTTCCTGGTGCGGTGATAGCCCTTATTTTAGCATTGATATTCAAAACAAAAACACCTAAACCTAACACTAATCTAACCTCATAATAGATGCAAAAACTTGATATCTCTATAGTTATACCCTTATACAATGAAGCCGAATCACTGCCAGAGCTTTTTCGTTGGATAAGTGAGGTGATGACCAAAAACAAATTGAGTTACGAAGTCATTTTTATAGATGATGGTAGCACAGATGAGTCATGGAAAGTGATAGAAGACTTAGCGTCAAAAAACACGACTGTTTGCGGACTAAAATTTCGCAGGAACTATGGTAAATCAGCAGGCCTCAATGTGGGTTTTCAGCAAGCAGTAGGAAATGTCATCATCACTATGGATGCTGACCTTCAGGATAGTCCTGATGAGATACCTGAGCTGTATGCTATGATCGTCAATCAAAATTATGATTTAGTATCTGGATGGAAGCAAAAAAGATTTGACCCTATAACCAAAACGATTCCCACCAAGCTTTATAATTTCGTCACACGCAAGATGTCAGGTATAGCTTTGAACGACATGAACTGTGGGCTCAAAGCTTATAAGTCCGAAGTCATTAAAAATATAGAGGTTTATGGTGAAATGCACAGATACATACCTGTGATAGCTAAGTGGGCGGGATTCGAAAATATAGGCGAAAAAGTAGTCGTCCATCAAGCTAGAAAATATGGATATACTAAGTTCGGGTTGTCTAGGTTTATTTATGGTCCGTTGGACTTATTATCTATCATGTTTATGGGCAAGTTTGGGAAGCGACCGATGCACTTTTTTGGAGTACTTGGCACAGTGATATTGATGATAGGCATCATTTTATTAGGATACTTAAGTATCGAAAAACTGTTTAATTATACTTATGGCATCGCAGATCGTCCAGCTTTCTATTTTGGTATATTGGCAGTAATTGTAGGTGTTCAGTTGTTTATAGCAGGTTTTTTGGGTGAACTAATCAGCCGCAGCTCATTGCGAAGAAATGAATATGCCATCGAAAAGAAGATCTAAAATACTGCACGCAAACTGAAATTTTCTAAAAGAGGCTAGAAGGTTATATGTGCTAAATACTACATACATTAATGGTTTTTAGTTAATGTTTTCTTATTAATTGGTCAAATACCGATTTCCTTTGTACTTTTGTAGAACCTTTGCGTCTCGTTTTTATATGTGGTGTAATACTTAAAATAATTTTTTCTACTTTTTAACAAAATAAAACTTATAAAATGAATCGTATCAGTAAAATAACTTTATTGTTCCTTTCTCTAATCTTTATTAGCTTTGGCAATCTGAAAGCACAAGCAGAGATAGTCAACCTTACGCCAACCTATGCAGCTGAGAATGAAGGTTGGTTAGTAAATATAGAAGAAGCTTACCAAATATCTAAAACGACTGGCAAACCTATCCTTGCTAATTTCACAGGCAGTGACTGGTGTGGATGGTGCAAAAGATTGACTAAGGATGTATTTGTACATCAAGAGTTTAAGGATTGGGCAGTAAAAAATGTAGTATTGGTAGAATTGGATTTTCCTAGAGGCAAATTCATTCCCGATAATATCAAAGCTCAAAACAATAGCCTGGCTGGTACACTTCAGGTCGGTGGCTACCCTACGATCTATGTTTTTAATCTCAAAAAAGATGAAATTAGTAATCAATATAGCATAGAGACATTAGGCAAAACTGGCTACGCAAGCTCGGTAGAGCAGTTTACATCAGGTGTAGATCAGATGCTCAAACGTTAATTAAATGATACATTAAATATTAAAAATAGCTTGCTTCGGCAGGCTATTTTTTTGGTTTGTCGTTTCTAAAAAACTTCTTTTTACCTGATGTATTACTTTCATTAGGTCTAGTACTTTTGCCACTCGTACCTCCCTGACTTCTCGAAGAAGTGGGTCTACCGCCAAAAGTTCGCTTGGGTCGCACAGGGTTCCAATCTGGACTAATCCCTATAGAACTAGGTATAGTGAGCTTGTTTATCTGAGTACCTAGGAAGTCTTCTATCTCTGCAAATTTAAACATTTCATTTTCATTCACAAGCGTTAAGGCAACTCCTGACGCATCTGCCCTACCCGTTCTACCTATACGGTGCACATAATCTTCTGCATCGCCGGGTACATTATAGTTGATTACGAGATCAACGTCTTTGATATCTATTCCTCTAGCTAGCACATCGGTAGCCACGATTACCCTCGTATGTCGAGATCTAAATCTATTAAGCACTTCCTCACGCTCTTTCTGATCTAGATCTGATGAGATACCTTCTACTGTATAGTTTTTGTTAGAGATACTACGTACGACATCATTTACACCTCTTTTGGTAGATGAAAATATAATAATAGATTCATAATCGGGTTTGTCTCTGATCAACTCATGGATCAACTTGGCCTTGAATGGATCATTAACGAGGTAGCAAGCTTGGAGTACAGATGCAGAAGGTTTTGAGATATCTATAGTTACCTCAAAAGGATTAATTAAATTTTGCTTAGCGAGCTCCCTCATTTTAGAAGGCATGGTCGCAGAAAACATCAAGGTCTGTCTTTCTTTTGGCAATGCTTTGATTATCTTTTGGATATCGTCGTAGAAGCCCATATCCAGCATTCTATCTGCTTCGTCGAGTATGAGGTATTTGATATCCTTAAACTTAACATTGCCCATATTGATATGGCTGATTAACTTACCAGGTGTAGCTATGATGACGTCCACGCCACCTTCTAAGCCTTTGCGTTGTGTCTCCCATTCATTGCCCGAACCGCCACCATAGATAGCTATAGATGAGACGGGTACGAAGTATGCGAATCCTTGAATCTGTTGCTCTATCTGCACAGCTAGCTCACGCGTAGGTACTATGACAAGCGTACTTGTGCCTTTATGAGGCTTTGTGGCCATCATGTGCAGCAACGGCAGCATAAACGCAGCTGTCTTGCCTGTACCTGTTTGTGCGCAGGCTATGATGTCTTTTCCCTTCAGTATTTCTGGTATTGCCTTCTCTTGGATGGGTGATGCACTTACGAATCCCATGTATGATATCGCTTCGAGTATGCGCTCATCTAGTCCTATTTCTTTGAATGTCATTCTATATATTGTGCTTCACAATTGATTAAAAACGTATTATTAAAATGCAAATATAAAAAGATTTGTGCACAATATATGCAAAAATTAAAATACTTTTAGAAGTAGTTCTATATTTGCAGATTAAGCCATTATAAAAATAGTCCATTGATCAATAAATCACAACTCATAGAGCTCATATATGACGACGAGGTAGTTGCACAAGGTGAAGCTTTGTATCTATCAGCTGCGGTACTCAAACTATCTAAATCGCCCAACAATCTTTTTGTAGCAAGAGTCCTTGACGGAAAAACTTATGAAGTAGAGGTGATGTCACCTTTTGCAAAAAAACAAACTACATCATGTGACTGTGAAGCCTACCAAAAAAATAAAATATGTAAACATATACTTGCGGTTCTATTTAAGATTAGAGAAGAAAAAAAACTAAAAATAGAAGAAAAAGTAAGTATTCAAGATAAAATTAAAAACAAAAATCTGACCTCTCTCAATATCAACCAAATACTAGAAGAAATAGATACTGACGATTTGATACTTTTTGTTAAGAATTATGCAAAAACAGATCGAAAATTTAGCACTCAACTGAAGGTCAATTTTGCTAGAAAAATAGAAGTTAGTGATAATGCAGAAAAGTATAAAACCATCCTTAATTCAATGGTCAGAGCTAATACAGGGGTGACTAAATCTAGTGCCACTGAGATAAAAGCTATACTAAATGTCCTTGACGATTTTGCAGACCAAATCAACGATTGTCTGGCACTCAAACAGTTTAGAGAGGCTTTTAATATCTATGAAGCAGCCTTTGCTAAGCTCGCTTACGTAAAACATTATTATACATTTCATAGTGATTATACATTGACTTTGGATAAAAGATATCATACGTTAATAAGTGATTTTGCTAGCGAAAAACTTCCTCCGACGCTACGTGATGAAATCATAAAGTTTCTTTTAGATTTAGCCCAACGCTCTTATTACGATATCAGCGACATCAATTTTAATATTTATGCTTTTCTTCAAGAAAACTTTAAAAAGCAATTTTTGCCAGACTTGTCCAAGGTAGTGAGTGAACTCATACCTTCTAAATCAGGAAAAGAAAAGCTCATACTAACAGCGCTATATATCAGAGTCAATGGAAAATTCGGTCCGTCTGAAAAGGACTTTCTAAAGCCATTTGAAAATCATATATTGGAAATCATCGATTTACTGATCAATAGCCAGCAAGAAATCATTGCTCTAAAAGTCTTGAATACTTATTTTAAAAAGGAGAAATATAATAAAGAAATCAACAATAGACTTATATTTCTTTTCATCAGACTGAAACAACGAGATGAACTAATAGCTATATTAGAAACTACCTATATGCAGTCAGGTGAGATCAAATACTTAGATATACTAAATAAGGAACAAGAAATAGAAGCGTATAATGCCTCTATAACTAGAATGATAATAGAAATTAAAAAAAGAGGCCTCGACGCTCAATTACTTTTGCGCATATTTAAAAAGAATGAAGACTGGGAAAGTGCCCTTGAGTACATGTTTGAGTTGCGATCTATAGAACAGTTGATGATTTATGACCAATATATATTTAAAATAAATAGAAAAGAACTCATCGAACTTTATAAAATGCTGATTATAGAATACCTGGAAGAGCATATAGGCGATACTTCATATATTTATTTACAAAAACTTATTTATCATTTTAGGATTAAGGGGATGGAAGCGATGATAAAGCCTATATTTGAAATACTAAAACTTAAGTTCGCACATAGAGTGCAGTTATTAATAGTGATGGATGATCTTGACTAGCGTTATTATTACTAAATCAGATGTATTGGACTATTTTATATTTACTACTGGTCTAAGACATCTTCAGTCACAAAAAAACCATCATTGCCTTGTGATTGATAGAGCGGCATCAGTATCCTCCCATCCAATGGGCTGAGTACAGGATGCCCATCATAATCTGCTAAGTGTTCGCCTTTATGTACATGTTGAAAATTAGCATAGCCGGGTTTCATACTGAATATTTTGTTATCATCGACATGGTACTTATATACGACATTGACGACTTGTGGCTGGTCTAGGTAGGAATCTTCTAGTAGGTAATCTGCCCGCGCTTCTATAAAGTCTTTACATATCGTTCCTATGATTTTCATAAAATTGATAACCGCACCGAGACATCTCTGTACAGATATAGGATTTTCATGCTGTCCACCTTCAAAACCTATAGCCACAGCAGGCACACCTATATTGTTATTGTTAAAAAAATGAAGCGTTGTACCTTTGACATCTCGCAAAAGACCTAATACCACAGGTGCATGCAGCTCATTAGCGATGGTGATACTTTCGTTATCAAATGTTGTAATCGAAAAAACCCCTCCCGCACTAGAAGTTGTATGTAAGTCCAGTAAGTAAATTTTTTCTGGTCTAGAAGTTTTGATCTCATGCTCTATGATCTCAAGTAAAAGCTTAATCTCTAGATCTTCGTCCTTCAAATTAGTGCGAGTAGTCTGCTGGATACTAATGATGTAGTCTTCGTCCCAACATCTATTGATATCTTTTTGGATGAATCTTTTTTTGACCTTGAATGCTTCCAGATTACCTATCACACCTAGTATAACGCCTTTATAATTAAACGCTGGATTAATTTCTGTTGTGGTAACTAAAGTTGCAAAAAGCATTTTGAGCGCTTCTACACCTGCGGGTTCATTGCCATGCATAGCAGCAGTGATGAGTAGCAATGGTCCAGGTTCACTACCTACAAATCTTCCTATGATTTTGTGATCCAATGAGTCCATCTTTGTGCTTTATATATTTTTTGTTCAATAATTCAATGAATATTATGGAGTAATTAACTTCTCTAAGTGATGTTCACCTATACCGAATGCCTCTTTTATCGCTTTGATTTCAGCTGCTGCCTTTGGGTTAATTTTACCTTTTATGGCTGTGATCATTAAGTTTTTAGATGTTTCTTCACTTGATATAAACTCAAATACGCTGGTTTTATACCCATGAGCTTCTAAGATCAGACTACGCAAACCATCCGTGAGGATCTCTGCCTGACGCTCCATTAATATACCATGTGATAAAATATCTCCTAAGCAACCATTAGATTTCATATCTTTTCTGATTTGCTTGTGGCAGCATGGCGAGACTACTATATATTGTGCATTGCTATTGATACCTTTTGCTATAGCCATATCAGTTGCAATATCGCAAGCGTGTAGCGCTATGACCATATCTACATCTTCGATGACGGCTTCATCTATACTACTCTGTTGGAAACTTAATCCTACCCAACCAAGCTGAAGTGCAAGTGTCGAAGAAGCTGCTGCCAGATCTCCTCTCAGTTCATAACCGGTCATGCGACAGCCCATCGCTCCTCTTTTGCCCATCAGATAATCATACAATCCAAAGGTTAAATAACCTTTGCCACTGCCCATATCAGCTATTTTGATAATACTATCAGCTGGAAAGTCTTTGATTAAATGATTGATAACCTCCACATATTTATTGATTTGTCTGTATTTTGCTTGACTTTTATCGTAGATGTTCCCCTCGGCACTAGCTAATCCTAAATGATGCAAAAATGGTTTCTCAGCCGTAATCATTCTATTTTTATCCTCGTCGTGTGCTATTGAGATGTGGATAGGTTGATGTTGCTTTTTCTCTATGATTCTAGAGTTACCTTTCTTGTTTTGCATCATCGTCAGCTCCTTCTCTTCGCTTATGACCACTAGGTTAAAGTAGCTGTACAATGCCAGTTCTTCAATGAGTGACAAAGTCTTTTGTTCATCAAAATTTTTTACTTCATCTTTGTTTTTATATCTGAATGTAAATGAATATTGTATTTTATTCTTGATCAATACAGGTTTGACAAAAGTGTTAACCGTATTTTTGTTTTGAGGTCTTGGCTTTGAAAAAGTTATTTTAAAACTAGATTTATTATTGACCAATTTGGATACTTCTGACAAAATCTCCTTCAAGTCATTGCTAATTGGAATCATACATTCAATGTTTTATGTCAAAGGTATGAAAAATTTATAATCTCTAAGTGCTGTAATGGTTTAATAAAAAACTAAATGTACTAATTTGATGATTTATTAAATATATTGCCTAATTTTGTCTTTCAGATACAACAAATTTTATGGATAAAGTCCTAGATTATGACATTTTCAATAGTGCGACGTTTGGAATATCCAATCATACGGTATTGAATATTGCTTTAATATTGCTTTTAGTCGGGCTGTATCTGAGTTATATATTCTCTAATAGATTTTCTAATTTTATAATCAAAAACAACATACCTAATCGCTCTAAAGCTTTTTTGATCAGGAGATCAGTAATTTTTAGTTTACTATTGTTGGCGTACGGTGTTTTGATGATTTTTGATTTTGATTATAAGTTTTTTAAGCTAGTTAACTATGATATAACTATACAGACTATCATACAAGTACTGCTTATCATGTTGCTTGGCACACTGCTCAATTGGATAGTTAATATTATTTACATCAAATCAAATTATACTAAATTATCACAAAAAAGTATAGAGTCGGTCGATAACAGTTATGTCCCAGAAAATGGTACTAATCTGGTCAAGTGGTCATTTTATATCTATAGTGCAATATTTATCATCAAAGGTATCAACAAGCCTTTGGTATTGATCCAAAGAGAGATCAAGGGCGAGTTATTCACAATTACTTTAGTAGATTTGCTGAGTTCTGTTTTCGTATTGTTAATGGCGGGGCTTATCTCATGGTTTCTGACGAATATATATTTATATCGTGTTTATACTAAAAAAGGTATAGATGAAGGTGCGCAGTATGCAGTAAATCAGATATTGAGATACATTATATTTGTCGTGGCTTTCATTATGGCTCTAAAAAACCTAGTTTCAGACATGAGTATCATCTATGGCGGTACGGCGGCACTTTTAGTAGGTGTAGGACTAGGATTACAGAATACTTTTAACGATTTTTTTTCAGGTATAATCTTATTGTTTGAACGATCTGTCAAGGTAGGAGATGTATTAGAGATCGAAGACGAAGTAGGCAGAGTGATGAGTATAGGTCTGCGTGCATCGAGAATCGAAACTCGAAATAATGTATCTATGCTCGTGCCAAATAGTAAACTCATCAATGAATCTGTGATCAACTGGACTCATTTTGACAATATAGTTCGATTTAGTATTAACGTAGGCGTAGCTTATGGATCGGATACAAATCTGGTCAAAAAGCTACTTCTTGAATCGGCTCATAATGTGGATTATGTCCTTGAGTATCCGAGTGTGTTTGTCAGATTTAATGATTTTGGAGATAGCTCATTGCATTTCACCTTGTACTTCTTTACTGACCATATCATGCCTGCCGAAAATATCAAAAGCGCATTGAGGTTTAAGGTAGATCAATTGTTTAGGGATAATAATATTTCCATACCTTTCCCACAGCGAGACTTATGGATTAAAAACCCAGAATCACTTCTACCAAAGATATGAAGCCTCTATGTTTGATTGCCGATTTCTGTTATTTGGCTTTTGACGGAAGTCAATACATCACCTAAAACAACACTTAATTCTGGATCTATAATCCCTCGTTCTTCGTCAAAATTTTTGTAAAACTCAGGTAATGAAAAGTGCCCCAATATCTGCGCACCGTGTATAGGAAATCTAACTAATGCAGCGTCCATGACAGACTTGCCGCCTCTCGCACCAGGCGACGTAGATAGCAACAATATGGCTTTATCACCAAAAAACTTACCTTTCAGTCTGCTCGACCAATCCATGATGTTTTTGAAGGCCGCCGTATAAGCACCATTATGTTCTGCTAGAGATATCACCACTAAATCTGCCCAAGTAATCTTCGCTACAAAATCCTTAATCAAATCAGGAATACCTGCTGCTGACTCCTTATCTACCGAAAAAAAGGGTACCTCAAAATCATTAAGATCTATTAATTCAATGTCGGAGCTAGTAAAACTATAGGCTACATGAGAGGCCAACTTTTTATTGATCGAGGTGATGCTATTACTTGCACCGAAAGCTAAAACATTCATATTTATTATTTTTATACTATAATTACTTTATGACAAAAATAGTTTAGTGATTTCATACATAATGTTGATATTTATACTTCGTTAGAGATTATCATCGGTACATCCATAATCAATACTTTGGATTCAGCTTGGATATGAAGTGTTATATCCTCGACACCTGAAATCCCTAAGGCATCTCGCGCATTTAGTAAAGCTCCGTCGCAGTCCACCATACCTTCGATCACAAATATATAAACGCCATTGCCACTTCGTTTTATGCTGTAATCATAATCTTTGTCTTGGTTAAACTCACCGAGGTAAAACCAAGCATCTTGATGTATCCAAGTACCCTCGTCTTCAGGAAAAGGTGACAAAATCTGCTGAAAATCATTGATACGTAGCTGCGGATCAAGAGTTATTTGGTCATATCTGGGAGTCACATTCTGTTCTCTAGGAAAAAGCCATATTTGCAATAGCTTGACTTCATCGTGTAGATTGGCGTTTGCCTCACTGTGCATCACACCAGTGCCCGCGCTCATCACTTGCACTTCGCCATAAGATACTACACCTTCGTTGCCCATGTTGTCCTTGTGCCTTAGTGCACCTTGTAGCGGAATAGTGATGATTTCCATATTGTCATGTGCGTGCATACTGAATCCACGACCTCCTTGTACGATATCGTCATTGAGTACTCGGAGTGCACCGAAGTTCATATTTTCTGTATCATAGTAATCAGCAAAACTGAATGAATGCTTTGCGCTAAGCCAACCATGATTTGCCCCTCCACGTTGAGTTGCTCGTTGTATTTTTACTTCTTTCATTATAACTTGATGAATTTAGGTATTTTGATTATTAATTTTATTTGTTGTAACAAATGTTTTTTGATATAGATCACATATTTATACTAAAAATGATAGAATAAACTGACTCAGAGAAAAATAATTGATACCAAAATCTAAAAAATGATTATATTTACACCATCTAAAACCTCGTACAATAGTAGAATGGTAGAAAAGCAGCTTAAAGAAAATACAATAAAATTGGCCTTGCTGGTAGATAATCTCGTAGATATCACCAGAGAGATAGGTCATGATCAGTTAAATGAAACACTTGTAGAGCTTGGCAATCAACTAGAAGCGCCATTTACTTTTGTGATTGTAGGTGAAGTCAAGGCTGGTAAAAGCAGTTTTATCAATGCTCTGCTAGAGTCAAAGACAGAGATCTGTAAAGTCGCCGCTGCACCTATGACAGATACGATACAGCTCATAGTCTATGGTGAAGAAGAGAAAATAGAAACCTTAAATCCTTATTTAAAAAAAATATATCTACCCGTAGAAGTTTTGCGTGAAATTGCGATCGTTGATACGCCTGGCACCAACTCTATAGTCAGTCATCATCAAGAGATCACAGAGCGGTTCATACCCTATTCGGACTTAGTTGTTTTTGTTTTTGAAGCCAAAAATCCCTATAGACAATCTTCATGGGAGTTTTTTGATTTTATCAATGAAGAATGGAGGAGAAAAATAATTTTTGTGCTACAGCAAAAAGATTTAGTCAATCAACAAGATTTGGATACCAATATAAATGGTCTAGCCAAATATGCAAAAGAAAAAGGAATCTCGGCACCAAATGTATTTCCAGTATCAGCCAAAATGGAATTAGAACATCTGACCAATGAAAGTGGTTTTCTGCCTTTGAGGAAGTACATCTTAGACAATATAACCAGCGGACAAGCACCGATGCTAAAGTTCCAAAATAATGTCAATACGCTGTCTTCAATCTCTGACAAACTCGATAGAAGTATGCAGAATCGCATCAAACAATACGAATCAGATCTAAGGTTTAGAGATGAGATACGTGAGCTTATCAATATCCAACACGCAAAAACTGCCAAGCAAATAGCTATACTGACCGAAAATCTCGTAGATAGCTATGACAATATCACGAGCAAGAAATTGCATGATTTAGAAGATGGACTTTCGTTTATGAGTGTGCTGAAGCGATCGTTTAGTTCCATTTTTGGCAAGGAGAGTTCGCTCAAAGAGTGGCTAACCAACCAAGCAAATGATTTTGAGGTAAAACTCAATACATCACTCAAAGATAAACTTCAAAACGGAATCATAGACGTTGCTGACAACATCCAGACGATGGGGAAGCTCGTAGATAACAAGCTGAGATACTCTGAGACAATCCTAAAGAACAACGACGAGATATTTGCAGACATTGCAGAGCGAAGAACCAATGTATTGAGAGATTTGCAAGTTAGCTTCCAACAGTTTATGAATAAATCTGAGAACTTTTATGACCAAAACCTACTTTCTGAATCATCCAAAATGACTCCAAATCTCGCAGCAGGTGGAGGCGTAGCTATAGTAGGTGTTATACTCGCTGCAGTAGCTAATGGTGCAGTTTTTGATATCACTGGTGGTGTACTGACAGCTGTAGGAGTATTGTTTGCAGGAGTGACTCTTGGGCTCAATAGAAGCAAAGTGCTAAAGAGATTTGAAACCGAAATATCCAAGGGACGCAACCTCATGCAAGAAGAAGTCAATGAGAAGCTTTCTGCCTATACAGATCGGATTAAACAAAAGATAGAGGCCAACTTTTATGAGTTTGACCAACTACTCATTACCGAGGGAAGCACCATTAACACAGTAGCAAAAGTCCAAAAAGAAGTTAGAATGGGGCTTTCGGATTTAAGAAATTAATATTTTACCGCATTTATATGCAGTATTAACATTTAGCAACTGATATTTCTAAAACATGACATCCATTGTGGTGTTATAATTACATAACTCAACCAATCTAAAAGCATGAACCATATCAAACTAAAAAGCCTTCAAAGATTACTACTTATTTTTATTTTTGCTGTTTTAAGCACATTAGATATTGGATTATTGGCTCAAGGTACTACGATCAAAAGTATCAATAGCAATGGTTTATCAAGGTCATTTCGAGTGCATTTGCCGGTTGGATTCAATGCTAACGCTGGTTTACCCTTAGTATTTAATTTTCATGGGTTCGGCTCATCGGCAATTGAGCAAGAGATTTATTCAGGTATGAGTATAGTAAGTGACCAAAACAGTTTTGTGGTAGTATATCCTGAAGGAATCTCTAAGGCATGGAATGTAGGTTGGGCATTTGGAAGCACAGCAAATGATGTAAAATTTGTGAGTGACATGATAGATTATATGACTAAAGAATATAACATCAATACCAAAAAAGTCTATGCTTGTGGTATGTCCAATGGTGGATTTATGAGTTACAAACTAGCTTGTGATCTGAATGACAGAATCACGGCCATCGCTTCAGTAACTGGTAGTATGGTTGCCAGCGAACTAAAAAAATGTAGCCCTCCTAAAACCATTCCGATACTAAAGATTCATGGTACGGCAGACGATGTAGTTGCCTATAACGGTACATTCGGTATATCTCAACCCATCACAGAGGTACTTAACTTCTGGAGAGATCATAATGACTGTGATCTGGTGCCTACGAATCAAAAACTACCAAAACTGAATGCTCAAGAAACCACTAATACTGAAGTAATAAGATATCTCAACTGTAATAATGACCATGAAGTATTGCACTACAAGGTCAATAAAGGGGGACATACATGGCCAGGTTCCTCTATTGCTGTAGGTGTGACTAGTCAAGATTTTAATGCTAGCGAAGAGATATGGAAGTTTTTTAATCGTTTTGAGACCAAAGTAGTTTCAAATATCTATAATCAAACAATTATTGATGATTATGGTATGCACAAATATAGTAATCCGATACCTGATGTTCTCTCTTTAGAGCTAAATCAAGATACAGAGCTAATTATTTTCAATATTTCAGGTCAGGTCATTCATACACAATCGCTATTAAAAAATAATAACCTCATCAACTTAAGTCAACTTTCGTCAGGTCTATATTTTATGCATCTGAGAAGCAACCAAACCAACAAAACATTTAAAATTATTAAATAAATAAGTTATGCAAGCTTATGCAGACATATTGAACTATGCCATACCCTTCTTTATCGTTTTGATATTGATTGAGTATGCAGTTAGCCGCTATATGAGCCGGACGGTCATTAGATTTTTTGATACTATCTCGAGCCTTAGTTCGGGGATTACTAACGTAGTCAAAGACATATTGGGACTAAGTATTATCATCATCAGTTATACATTTCTGTACGATCATCTTGCCATCCTTGATATCCGATCTTCTCTACTTGTTTATTTGGTTACTTTTGTAGGGTTAGATTTTGCGGGTTATTGGAGCCATCGAATAAATCATAGCGTTAACTTGTTTTGGAACAGACATGTCATCCATCATAGCAGTGAAGAGTACAATCTAGCTTGCGCGCTTCGCCAAAGCATATCAGAAGTATTTGCGATATACACCTTGTTGTATTTGCCTTTGGCTATTTTAGGTATCAAGCCCGAGGTCATTGCTATCGTTGCGCCTATACATTTGTTTGCCCAGTTTTGGTACCACACACGGTTGATAGACAAAATGGGGGTTTTCGAATATATATTAGTCACACCTTCTCACCACCGAGTACATCACGCAGTAAATCCTCAGTATATAGACAAAAATTTTAGTCAGATATTTATAGTTTGGGATAAGTTATTTGGTACTTTTCAGCCAGAAATACCCGAAGAAGTACCTATATATGGAATCACGAAGCAAGTAAATACATGGAATCCTTGGATCATCAATTTCCAACATCTCTGGCGCTTGGCACTCGATGCTTTATATACGAAGTCTTGGTCTGACAAACTCAAAGTATGGTTTATGCCAACGGGCTGGCGACCTGCAGACCGAAGGAACATAAATGAACATGAGTCAGATATATACAATAGACCTAAATATTCAAGTAAAAGTAGCTTGGCGATGAATTATTTTGTAGTGTTTGAATTGTTATCCGTATTGTGCTTGATGCTTTATTTTTTTAGTATTATCGGAACTTTGGATATCTACCAATTGCTATTGAATGGGCTGCTTATATTTATCACTATATTTAGTTACACAAGCTTAATGGACGGCAGTATCATAGCTATTCCAGCTACCTTTGTAAAGTTTGCGCTTGGTGTAACAATTTTTTATTTAGAAGGTTACTCATGGTTTGAGATCGAAAGAAACATTTCTTTTGGTAATATGCTGGTGCTAAGTTATCTTACGTTATCGACCTTGGGCACACTTTATTTTTATTATTATGACAAGCCAGTTAGCACTACCTTTAACGAACATTTACCACAAAGAAGTAAATTAGTACATACTGTATAAATTTATTTTACAAAACATAAAACAACTTTATATTCACTTTTCAGAATATAATAATTTTGATTAACATATTTTACAGCTCTTAGCAAATTATATTTTTATAATCACTTAATTAATTGTATTTTTGCGTCAGCATAAACGAACCAATTTTGAAACCATGATAGAATTTAAAAACCAACCGATAGGTATCATTGAGACGCAAGGTGGCACTGAAATCGAATATAGAGATATTGTATTACACGATTTTTGGATTAGTCTTATTTCTAGGGAAGCTAGTATATTGGGCCGAAAAGAAGTTCTGAACGGAAGGGCTAAATTTGGTATATTAGGTGACGGAAAAGAGTTGCCTCAAGTTGCGATGGCTAGAGCGTTTGCTAAAGGTGACTGGCGTTCAGGATATTATCGTGATATGACATTCATGTTTGCTCGAGGTTTAGCAACACTCGAGGACTTTTTTGCGCAACTGTATGCTGATACGGTCCATGATCCATTCTCAGGGGGAAGGCAGATGAATAACCACTTTGCCACCCCACTACTTGATGATAATGGTGACTGGTTAGACCAGAATGAATTGTACAATGTTTCGTCTGACATATCTTGTACAGCGGGACAAATGGCTAGAGCACTTGGAATCAGTTTAGCGTCCAAAAAATATAGAAAATTTGATATAGAAGGTTCTAAATTTTCAAATAAAGGTGACGAGGTAAGTTTCGTTACTATAGGTGATAGCTCTACCTCTGAAGGAGTCTTTTGGGAAACAATGAATGCTGCGGCTGTTATGAAAGTTCCATTATTAGTAGCTGTTTGGGATGACGGATATGGGATCAGTGTACCTGTAGAAATGCAAACGGTAAAAGGTTCTATTTCTAAAGCTCTTGAAGGATTTTTGGTAGATGAAAACGGAGACGGAATACATATCTATACAGTTAAAGGATGGGATTATGTAGATTTGTGTACTACTTTTGAGCATGTAGCCAAAAAAGTTCGCGAGCAACATATACCTGCGATTATTCACGTCCAAGAACTCACACAGCCACAAGGCCACTCAACCAGTGGGTCGCATGAGCGATATAAATCACCAGAACGTCTCCAGTGGGAAAGATCGCACGACTGTATAGTCAAAATGGAAGAGTGGGTAGTCGATCAAGGCCTAGCGACGCAGAAAGAAATAGATCAGCTCAAAGTGGATGCTGTAGAGTTTGCTAAGAATGCTAAGGACAAAGCTTGGTCTAATTACAAAAGTACTTTAAGTCCACATCTCATAACTATAAAAGAAATCTATAGCGAATTACCAGCAGAAGTTAAAACAGAAGGAATAATAGAGTTAGAAAAAGATTTAAAAAATACTCCAAATATATCTTTTTCAGAAGTGGTAGCTAATGCTAGGAAGCTTTCTATTCAGCTAAAGCGATTTCAGTCTCTCAACTTATCTAAACTAGATGAGTTTATTGCCGATTCTTTTCAGCTAGCCAATCAAAAGTACCATACTCATTTATATAGTGAGACTAAATACGCAGCGCTCAGTGTGCCGGCTGTAGCACCTCAGTATGATATCAATCCTCAGATCACAACTGGATATCAAGCACTCAACAGTTATTTTGATCAGATATTAGCGACCATGCCCGAAGTGATCGCCTTTGGCGAAGATGTCGGACAGATAGGTGATGTTAATCAAGGCTTTGCGGGATTACAAGAAAAATATGGTGATTACCGCGTATTCGATACAGGTATCAGAGAGTGGACTATAATGGGTCAAGCCATGGGCGCGTCAATGAGGGGGCTCAGACCCATTGCTGAGATCCAGTATTTGGACTATTTAGCTTATGCATTTTCGATGTTGTCAGATGACTTAGCTACACTCAGATACAGATCTAACGGTATGCAGCGTGCGCCTATGATAGTGAGAAGTCGTGGACATAGACTTGAAGGGGTTTGGCACGCAGGATCACCTATGGGTATGATTATCAATGCTATGCAAGGTATTTACTTATGTGTACCTAGAGACATGGTTCAAGCTATTGGTTTTTATAATACCATATTAAAATCAGATGATCCTGCTATTATCATAGAGTGTTTGAACGGGTACAGACTTAAAGAAAATCTACCTACTAACCTATTAGAATATACAGTTCCTCTCGGAGTCCCTGAAATATTACAAGAGGGACATGACATAACCTTAGTTACATACGGGTCATGTATTAGAGAAGCGATGAAGGGAATTGAGCTTTTAAAACCATTTAATATCTCTGTAGAATTAATTGATGCTAGGACTTTAATGCCATTTGATCTGGAAGGTATCATTGTCAATTCCTTAAAGAAAACTAACAGGATCGTATTTTTGGATGAGGATGTACCTGGAGGCGCTACTACATATATGATGAACGAAGTTTTGGAAAAGTGGAACGGATATAAATATTTGGACTCAAAACCTGTAACATTGTCGGCACATAATCATCGTACACCATTTGGTAGTGATGGTGATTACTTTACAAAACCGAATGCAGAAGATGTTTTTGACACTATTTATGCTATTATGCAAGAAATAAGACCTGAACTACAGTAATTTTTTTATAGATAATTTTAAAGTTATTTCCTATATGTCTTCATGGATTGAATACTATTCTTATATTTGCTATTTATTATCAATAATATAATTAATCAAAATTAAGTTATAGAGTTATAAATATTTAACGACTTATCTTCATGAGAGATAGGATTTAGTTTTTTTAGACTGGATTAATACATAATTTTAAATATAATTTTACTGAATTTTGGCTAAAGGCTTAGTAATTATACCTACTTATAACGAAATCGATAATATCACAGATATTATACATAAAAGTTTGTGCCAGCATACAGACTTTGAAGTTTTAATCGTTGATGACAATTCGCCCGATGGTACTGGTGATATCGTTAAAACCTTAAAATCAACCAACCATAGAATTCACCTTATACAACGAAGCGGAAAACTAGGATTGGGTACCGCTTATATAGCGGGTTTTAAGTATGGATTAGATAATGATTTTGAATATATTTTTGAGATGGATGCTGATTTTAGTCATAATCCTTCAGACTTGATTAGACTTTATGAAGCGGCTGTACAAGGTGCTGATGTAGTCATTGGTAGTCGTTATATCAAAGGTGGCAATATTAAAAATTGGTCTAAAGATCGTATATTACTCTCTTACTGCGCATCTATATATGTTAGAATCGTAACTTGGATGCCGATCAAAGACCCAACGGCTGGATTTATTTGCTACAAAGCAATAGTACTTAAATCTATTGATTTGGACAAGATTAAGTTTGTAGGTTACTCTTTTCAAATAGAAATGAAATATTCAGCTTGGATTAAAAAATTTAAATTAAAAGAAATTCCAATAACCTTTATTGACAGAGTAAAAGGTAACTCTAAAATGAGTGGCAATATCATTTCTGAAGCCGTAAAAGGTGTCATCATGATGAGGATCAGAAGCCTTACTGGACATTATAAGTAGTAATCGAAATTATAAAAATACCCCACAATTTTAATTGTGAACTTAGACGGCCTCGATATTAATTTGGGTCGTCTTTTTTTATATTCTATAATCTAAGGACATAAACGAAAACTCTTCTCGTTACACCTTAAATATAACTGGGTATAGAATGCACTGATTGGCTAAACTCAATTAACAAATAGATGCATAATTTTCATTCTACTGCTATTAGCTTTAACACTTATTACTAAATTAGGCTTAATAGACAAAAAGTAGGCTAAAAATGGCTGAAAGTTATATAATCACTACCTTAGAGGTCTTAACTTAAATATATTGTGGCTTTTTACGTAGGACGATCACAACTCGTTAAAAAATACCATATATAAATAATGCTCTCGATAGCCCCTTTGCTGACTTAAGAAACAAGCCAAGAAATCACAATGGCTTTTCGCTAAAGCGAAAGATGAAGTTTACAGATGAGTTTTTGAAAACATGATGATCTGCAAAAATATCAATAAATCAGCAAGCCAAAAATAAATAAAAAAGCGAATTGAAAATCAAATTGCAATTCGCTTTATATATTTATATACTATTGCTACTTTTTAATCAAGCATTCCTGTTAATACAATTCAAGTCTTCGAATGCTCCTCTCATGCGCTTTGCGAAAGAAGTTTCCCCACTGCGGAGCCATACTCTAGGATCATAATATTTCTTATTGGGTTTGTCAGCACCTTCAGGGTTTCCGATTTGAGATTGTAGAAAGTCTTTTTTACCTTCATAAAAATCTCTTATACCTTCCCAAAAAGCCCATTGCATATCAGTATCAATATTCATCTTTACTGCACCATAACTTATAGCTTCTCTAATCTCATCTCTACTGCTACCTGAACCTCCATGAAACACAAAATTGACAGGATTTGATCTGGTTCCGAATTTGGATTGTATAAAATCTTGAGAATTCTTGAGTATTATTGGTTTGAGAGATACATTGCCTGGTTTATAGACGCCGTGAACATTTCCAAAAGCTGCTGCAATAGTGAATTTATCACTGATCTTTAGCAAGTTTTCATAAGCATAACCTACCTCTTCAGGTTGAGTATAAAGTTTGCTGCTATCTATATTGCTATTGTCCACCCCGTCTTCTTCTCCGCCTGTGACACCTAGTTCTATCTCCAAAGTAATGCCCATCTCAGCCATTCTGGCAAGATAATCAGCACATATTTCTATGTTTTCGTGGATAGGTTCCTCTGACAAATCCAGCATGTGACTACTGTATAGCGGGTGACCATATTTCTCATAGTGTTTCTCGCTAGCATCTAAGAGTCCATCTATCCAAGGCAACAGGTTCTTAGCACAATGATCGGTATGTAATATGACAGGTATACCATACGCCTCTGCCACTGTGTGGAGATGTAAAGCACCTGAAATACCACCCAAAATAGCTGCATTCTGATTGTCATTAGACATACTTTTACCAGCATAAAAGACTGAACCTCCATTGCTAAACTGAACGATAATCGGTGAATTAACCTCTTTTGCTGTTTCTAAAGCCGCATTGATAGAATTGGTACCGATGACATTGACCGCGGGTAAGGCGAAATCATGCTCGTTGGCATAGTTTAAAAGCTCAGTGACCTCATCACCAAACAAGACTCCAGGTCTAAATTTTCCACTTGACATAGTAATAATTGATTTTAGGTAAAGAATATTAAAACTTGTATCGGCAAAGATAATCAATAAATATTATATAAAGCCATGCTCAGAAAGATATCTCTCTGCATCTAGTGCCGCCATACATCCAGTACCTGCCGCTGTGACAGCTTGCCTATATATATGATCGGCTGCATCACCGGACACAAATACACCTTTGACATCAGTCAGAGAGCGACCAGGTTCAACTTTTAAGTACTTATTGTCATCCATATCTAGCCATCCTGCAAATATATCAGTGTTGGGTTTATGTCCGATAGCTACAAAAAATCCAGAAACGTCGAGCGTGCTTACTTCCTGAGTTTTATTGTTTCGGATGCGAACTCCTTCTACACCTTCTTCACCTAATATTTCTTCAGTCTCAGTATTCCAATGAACAATTAGATTCGGGGTATTCATCACTCTATCTTGCATGATTTTAGATGCACGCATTTCATCTCTTCTGACCAATAAATGCACTGTTCTACAAAGTTTCGCAAGATAAGTTGATTCCTCAGCAGCAGTATCACCTGCTCCAACGATAGCTACATCCTGACCTCTAAAAAAGAATCCATCACATACTGCACAAGCAGATACGCCTTTATTCATAAGTTTCTGCTCTGAAGGAATCCCTAACCACTTAGCACTGGCACCAGTAGATATAATGACTGAATCTGCGTGGATTTCGTGACCTGTTTCAGACCAAATCTTATGAAGCGGACCTGAAAAATCGACTTTTTCTATCATCTCATACCTAACATCAGTACCGAACCTAATAGCTTGCTTTTTAAAATCTTCCATCATCTGTGGTCCCATCACGCCATCTGGATAGCCAGGATAGTTTTCTACATCATTGGTAATCGTTAATTGTCCGCCTACTTCTTTGCCTGTATATAAGACAGGAGCTAAGTTGGCTCTAGAAGCATATATAGCTGCAGTATATCCCGCAGGACCTGAACCGATTATTAAACATTTTATTCTTTCTGGAGAATTAGTTGACATTAATTTTAGTTTGAAATAATTAAATAATAGGATTGACTCAAAAAAAGCCAAAAATATACAACATTAGATTTAAGATAGAAGTTTAAAGTAAATTACATAATGGTCGGTAGAAAAGTTATTTCAGTCATTATTTACCAAAGTCCATCCTATATAATCAACTTAACCATCATATATAAATCATGAATACAACATACATTATATCAGGTGCGGGATCTGGCATAGGCCGAGCTATAGCAATAAAGTTAGCAGAATCAGGATCAAACCTCATATTAACAGGCAGAAGTATTGCATCACTCCAAGAGACTAAAAATATGTTGGAGGGCGCTCAAAACGAATGCTATGTGTTGGATATCTGTGATCGATCAGCTTGTATGAGTCTAGCCCATAAACTCTCTGGTAAAAAAATAGACGGAATCATAGCAAATGCTGGTATCGGTGGCGAAAACAGTTTTGGTAACGATGATCGTTGGGATGAGATCATTGCGACCAACCTCACAGGTACATATAACTTTGTAAGTGCACTAGTACCGCTACTATCTACCAATAAGCATAATATGAAACATATAGTAATCATGAGTAGTGTGCTGGCTCGTCTAGGCGTACGCAACTATACGGCATACTGCGCATCAAAATCAGGGTTGCTAGGTCTCATGAGAAGCTGGGCTGTAGAATTAGCGTCTCAAAACATTCTCGTTAATGTTATAGCTCCAGGCTGGGTTGCAACTGATATGAGCAAACAAGGAATAGAGGGAATAGCAAGAGACTTATCTATATCATCAGAAGAGTTTTATGAGATAGCCATGCAAAGTGTACCTTTAGGTAAAATGAGTCAACCTGCTGAAATAGCGCAACTTGTACACTATCTATTAAATCAATCATCTATGACTGGGCAGTGTTTAGATATCAATGGTGGGAGTGTAATGAATAGTTAAAAATATATATATTCTTCCTACAAAAGACCAAAGGCCTTAATTATATAGAATCGCAGGCATAGCTTATGACTAACTTTTACACGATCAAATAAATTTAACAAGATACCTACTCGACAACCGTGATCTTAAGCATATTGGTACGAAAACGCTTGTGAAGTGGCATACTACCTGTATTAACTACAATATCACCTGGTTTCAGGATACCTTCTTCCTTGAGGATATTATTAACATCTTCTATGGTTTCGTCCGTAGTAGTAAATTTAGTATATAAATACCCTTTTACTCCCCATACTAGACTCAAAGTCTTAAGCATATAGGGCTGATCTGAAAATATATGGATCTCACTTTTTGGGCGACAAGACGAAATCTTAAAGGCAGTATATCCATTGACTGTTAATCCTAATATGGCTTTTGCATTTATGGCCTCTGCTAGTCCAGGTGCATTGAGACACAATACATCAGATAAGAAAGTACTAGATTCAGGATCTGGTGTAGGCCTTTTGCCGGTTAGATGATAGTGCAACTCTGCTTCTCTAATGATTTTTGTCATTGCTTCTACTACTAGTGAAGGGTGTGCACCTACAGCTGTTTCACCACTGAGCATCACAGCATCAGTCCCATCTAGAACGGCGTTTGCAACATCTGTTACCTCTGCCCTAGTAGGCGAAGGGTTAGTGATCATACTCTCCATCATTTGAGTAGCAACGATCACGGGTTTACCTTTTTGGATACATCTAGAGATAATCATTTTTTGTAAGCCGGGAAGTTGTTCTATTGGCATTTCTACTCCTAGATCTCCCCTAGCTATCATGATTGCGTCTGAAACCTTAATAATTTCTTTGATATTTTTGATAGCTTCTGGTTTCTCTATTTTAGCAACTACTTTAGCGTAATGGCCAGAGGCTTTTATTTTTTTCTGTAGCTCTTTTACATCTTTTGCTTGACGCACGAAGGACAACGCAATCCAATTAATAGGTTGCGTAAGAATGTATGTCAAGTCTTCTAGGTCCTTTTCAGTAAGAGAAGGCTGCGTGACCTTGGTATCTGGCAAATTCACCCCTTTGTTAGACGATAAAACATTACCAAAAAGAACTTTTAACTTTACTTCATCTATCTGATTGGTAGAGATGACCTCTAGCACGATTTTACCATCATCTACGAGTACTTTTTCGCCTACTTTGACGTCTTTAGGAAAGAGTTCATAACTCATGTATATCTTTTCCTTAGTGCCGATACACTCTTGGTTTACAAACGTCAATACATCCCCAGGTGCAATCTCTAGTCCATTATTTTCCATCTTACCTACCCGTAGTTTTGGCCCTTGTAGATCGGCTAACATACCGATGTGTGTCTTATATTTTTCATTGATCTCTAGTATATTATCGATCACCTCTTGATGCTGAGCATGTGCACCGTGAGAAAAATTAAGTCTAAAAACATTGACACCTGCTTTTACTAGTGAAAGTAAAGCTTCCTTAGATGATGATGCTGGACCAATAGTTGCTACTATTTTAGTTTTCTGGTGGTCGTGGATATTTATAAGAGCTGCCATGAATAGATTATGTTTTGCAAGTAAAGGTGCGAAGATAGTGTATATTTTACAATAATTAGCAGAAAATAATTTCTAATGTATGAAAACAGACAGAATCGACCAATATTAAGAAACATTTAAGTTATCTCTATGACACTGTGTGGTTAACCAACAAATGTTTTAAATTTTAGGCTAATCTTATTAGTTACAAGTAGCAAAAAATATATCTTTGTGCGAAGTATAGGTATTGTATGGATTTATTAAAGAGTAGCTTAAACAAGCTTTAGATGATGAAAGAGTTAAAAAACTATGAGGATGTTTTGAAGTATATGATGGATCAGTTGCCTATGTTTCAGCGGGTCGGCAATGTGGCATATAAAAAAGACCTTACCAACGTTATCGCTTTGTGCGAAAGTATAGGCAATCCTCACCTGCTACTCAAAACCGTGCATATAGCTGGTACTAACGGCAAAGGCACAACCACCCACTTGATAGCAGGTGGACTACAAGCGCAAGGCTACAAAGTAGGAGTTTATACGTCGCCACACTACAAAGACTTCAGAGAGCGGATCAAAATCAATGGAACATATATCTCCAAAGCTTATATAATGGGTTTTATAAATAAAAATAAGACGACCCTCGAGCGTATCAAACCCTCTTTTTTTGAGATGACGGTAGCGCTGGCCTTTAAGTATTTTGCGGATAAGAAAGTCGATTATGCTATCATAGAAACTGGACTGGGAGGCTTGCTGGACAGTACCAATATCATCACACCTATCCTATCGTTGATTACCAATATCAGCTACGATCACCAGGACATACTAGGCGATACACTGCCGCTGATAGCTACCCAAAAGGCAGGAATCATCAAGCCTAGTAGGCCTATTATCATCGGTGAAACACAGCAAGAAGTCCGAAAGGTATTTGTCAATGCAGCCGCTGAAGCACAATCCGTCATATACTTTGCTGAAGATCATATTACCTTGGGGACAAACGATGATGACAGTTATAATTTTAAGATTGACGATATACCGTGGTTACAAGATGTTCAATTCGATATCGCTGGACCATTTCAAGAAAAAAATCTATTGTCGGCACTATTTACCTTGTATAAACTAAAGGAATACATAACAATCGATGATCAAAAAATGATTAACTTTTTTCGTCAAGTATCTTATCATACTAAATATATGGGCAGATGGCAAGTATTGTCTCTCGAACCATACATTTTTGCTGATAGTGCACACAACGAAGGGGGATTGACTTATGTGATGGAATACCTATCAAAATTTGATGAAACTAAAATTCATTTTGTACTCGGCTTTGTCAATGATAAGGATTTGACTAAAGTCTTATCTATGTTTCCTAAATCGAGCAAATATTATTGGGCGAAAGCCAATATTCCTAGAGGTTTAGAAGCCGAAGTTCTAAAAAAACAAGGATGCAAAGCAACACTAAAAGGTAAAGCCTACGGTTCGGTTCGAAAAGCTTATGCAGCAGCCAAGATGAGTGCAAAACCGGATGATATCATTTATGTAGGTGGTAGTATATTTGTGGTTGCGGAGGTGATCTGATCCCTAAATATACATCAATAGGTGACACCTCTAGTCACAAGCTGTGTGCGTAGATCCTCTGCGTGAAGGAAGTGAATGGCATGGAAGCCAAGCTGATTGGCAGAATCAACATTGCGTATATTGTCATCTATAAAAATAGTTTGACTAGGTATGAGATCGTATCGCTCACACATAAGATGAAAAATAGCTGGATCAGGTTTTGCCAATCGCTCTGTACCTGATACCAAAATGCCTTCAAACTTGTGTAAAAAATCAAACTTAGCTAGCGCCACAGGAAATGACTCCTCAGACCAATTGGTCAATGCCAAAACACGGTAAGTACCCGAATCTAGCAATCTACCCAGTAGCTGCACTGTATCAGGTAGATCGTCTGCGAGCATATCTTCCCATCTGCCATAATACTGTCTGATTTCAGCATCGTAATGCGGAAACTCAGCTATCAATGCAATAGTTGCATCAGCAAAAGTCCTACCTGCATCTTGCTTTTCATTCCACTCCGGGCTGCATATATGCTTCAGAAAGTGCTCCGTGGCCTCTTCGGTCATAAAGTAATCTTTAAAGACGTACCTTGGATTCCAATCTATGAGAACACCTCCTAGGTCAAATATTATGTTTTTTATTTTATCCATGTTTTGATTTAATAAGTTGCAATATAGATAGACTTAACGTCATCTGATTTATAATGGTTCTTTATGAGGATTTATTTCTGTTTTATGGTGATTATTGAGTCAATTACAAGTGAATGTGGGTATTTATATTTTTTTACAAAACATCGGTAAATATCATAACATTTGTCTTTAAAAGTACTGAAAGTATAATCATAGATTTATCATCAATTGCTAAAGATTTCTAAATAAGGCACCAATCCAGATTTTAATTGAATAAAATTAAATACATTTGCGAAATAATCAAAGCGATTATTTTAGTTTAACCTATTTTTAATAATCTTAATTTAATTACAAATGAAACATTTTTTTGGACTAATCCTAGTAATAGTATTATTTGGATCATGCAAGCAAGGCGAAAGCTCTACAGATACCGCTGCAAATATGGCTGATAGTACAGGAATAACTGCAACCACCGAAACTGCGGCGACACCTGACGGTAACATTAAAGATTTCTCTACCGAAGTAGGCAAAATGGTAAAAGCTGACGATCTGATGAAAAAAGGCAATCTATCTGCTAGACTTCAAAAGATGATGGGCGAGGACTACAATGATTTTGTAGCTAACTGGTCAGAAGAAACACCACTTAAACAAGATTCAGAACTCCTATATGCCATAGGTTGTAAGCAAGGAGACTGTGTGTCCAACAAGTATTTTTTGCTATTGGATATGGAAGGCAATAACATCAATGTCCACCACTTCATGGGTACAAAAGTCAAAACATGGGAGGAAGGACCTATCATAGGACTGACTGCAAATGCCTCTGACGACTATCAGAAATTAAGAGAAGCTCAAGGACTATAATCGTCTTGGGTTATGCTCTAATCACGATTTTCTTAAAATATTCGTAAGTCAAAGCTAGGCCTTCTACCCTATCGACCTTCGGCGTCCAGCCTAGTATTCCCTTAGCTCTGGTGATATCTGGCTGACGCTGCTTAGGGTCATCTACTGGCAGAGGCTTGTATATGATATGTGCTCGAGGATTGTCCACTAGTCTCAGAATCTCGCTAGCAAACTGCATAATCGTGATCTCTGAAGGATTACCTATATTGACAGGGAGGTGATAGTCGCTCAGTAGCAATCTGTAAATCCCCTCTACTAAGTCATCAACATAGCAAAATGAGCGGGTCTGATCACCATCACCAAAAACAGTAAGTCCCTGACCTCTGATAGCTTGGTCAAAAAATGCTGGCAGCACCCTGCCATCGTCCACACGCATACGAGGCCCGTAAGTGTTAAATATACGGACGATACGTGTCTCTAATCCATGGTAAGTATGGTAAGCCATCGTGATCGCCTCCTGAAATCGCTTAGCTTCATCATACACTCCTCTAGGACCTATAGGATTGACATTGCCCCAGTACTCCTCTACTTGCGGATGGACTAGCGGATCACCATAAACCTCCGACGTAGAGGCAATCAAGATCCTAGCGTTTTTTGATTTGGCTAAGCCCAATAAGTTGTGTGTACCTAGTGAACCTACTTTGAGGGTTTGGATCGGCATCCGCAGGTAGTCGATAGGACTAGCTGGCGATGCAAAATGCAATATATAATCCAGATCGCCCGCAACATGCACAAACTTAGATACATCATGGTGATAATACTCAAAATTTTCCAGCGGAAACAAATGCTCAATATTCTTGATGTTGCCTGTGATGAGGTTGTCCATGCCGATGACATGATAATCCTCCTTGATGAATCTATCACAAAGATGTGAACCTAAAAAACCCGCTGCTCCTGTGATTAAAACTCTTTTGCGTGCCATATTGCTAGTATAAAGATTGGTGTCGGCTATGATTATAAAGTCGCAAATATAGGCATAAATATTGTAAATGAAGATAAATTAATGTGTTCTAAGTATCTAAAATATAGTAAGGCGACTAGATAGATTGAAAACAAAATGAAAGGTTTTATAATCATTTGGTAGATAGTTTGGAAAAATAAAGGGTGCCATGTATCCTTGCGACTTATAAAAGAACGCTATTTGTATTGCGATTGGGATAGTTCATTAAAGTGTGTCTTTTGCTAAAAAATAAGGTTTAATAATCAAATGAAGCTTTCAAGCCGTGGCGAGACATTTCGTTTTTGATATCAAGTAAAGTATTTATATAGAATTTATTTTTTCGAAACTATCTCTTCTTGAAGCTATCAACTATTTAACAAAATTGAAATTATGTCATATATAATGGTAGATATAGAAAGTGATGGACCTATTCCTGGAGACTTTTCTATGATTTCGTTCGGAGCAGTTTTAGTGGATGATCATCTTGACAAGACCTTTTATCGAAAACTTAAACCAATTTCAGATAATTTTATTCCAGGAGCACTCGCTATATCAGGACATTCAAGGGAAGAAACAATGACTTTTGATGATCCTAAAAAGGTGATGGATGACTTTGCCATTTGGATAAAAGAAACATGCACAGACAAACCTATATTTATCGCTGACAATAATGGTTTTGATTGGATGTTTATTTGTTGGTACTTTCACCACTTCACAGGCACCAATCCATTTGGGTATAGCTCCCAAAACTTAGGCAGTCTTTATAAAGGAATTGTAAAGAATACATCTAAGACTTTCAAACACTTACGCAGGACTAAACATACTCATAACCCTCTTGACGATGCGATAGGAAATGCAGAAGCATTGCTGACAATAAAAAAAGAATTCGGACTTAATATAAAGTTTTGAGTGGGAATTATAAACTATGTAACAGCTGTTAATAAATCAGCAATCTCTAGTTATTTACCATCGTATCATGCAGAAACCATGCGTCGTATGCGATTTGTTTTCTGATTTTGGACTTGAACTGCTCTTGGTCATTGATTCCACACTCAAAATATAGACCTACTCTAGTGAGACCTTGCCCGTTAGAACTGTAGGTTTTATAACCAAGATTTTGGAGCTTTGAGATCATTTTGTCAGCATTGGCAGTATTGCCAAAAGCACCTACGATCACAATGCATTTGCCTGTTTTGGTTGAGGCTGTAGATTTTGTGGTAGTTTGATCATCTTTTACTTTTTTTATGGTTTCTGGAGCTACTACATCAGTTTGTATTGCAGTGGCGTCAGTTTTATTTGATGATGTATCGTTAGAGGTTTGATCTATGATTACCATCGTATCTTCGGTATAGATGATCGTGGTATCAGCTATTGATTCTGCCTCTGTAGGAACTACAAAAGTAGATTTATCCGCTATCCTAAGATACGTAAACGCACCAATCAAGAACGCTGTAATCAAAGCCAATAACCAAATGTAATTCATGTTAAAGGTTAGATTGGCTCGAACGGCAGGCGGATTAGTAGCTTTTATGTCTGTACTGAGACCAGCAAAAATAGTTGGTTTAATAGTTATAATTGGTAATCCTGCATATCTATTGAACTCCTTGGGCCAAGATTTTATAAGCTGTGCATCTAACCCTATCCCGTAACTTGGATGCAGTGCATCCGCAATAGTCAGTGCTGCTGTAGCTGATACATCAGGTTGCAAACCTGATTTGATTAAAATAGATCTGAAGTCTTTTGCTGTTTCGTATTCTGGCAAAAATGTCAAGTATGTACTCGGAGGTTGCAGTTGGGTGCGATTGATTATAAAAGCAGCATTTTTTCGATTGAGCGTATAAGTACCAACCCCTGGAAGTGAAACACTACCAAAGTCAAGCAAAACTTGATAAAACCATCTCAAATAGAAAGTATCTTGCATTTAATTATTCTAATCCAAAGATGATAAGGAAATAATTGTGCCAAACTCATGAAAAGTTCCTTTCAGAACCTAATATTTTGGAATCTACATGCAAAACACACCTATTTACTAGATCTTTTAACACCCTTGTTTGTTAAAATCGTCAACATCTATAATTTATGTATCTTAACCAATTTAATTATATGCTCAAATCAGCAATCAATATACCGCCATCTTATTTTGATAGGTACATAGCTCTGAACGATGAAATTACTGTACTTGCTGCGCTCGAAAGTACACTAACCCAACTAGAAAATGCACATCTCGGACTGTGGCAATCGCTAGGTCATCAGATTTATGAGTCAGGCAAATGGACGATTAATGATATTTTGCAGCATGTAGCAGATACAGAACGGGTATTTAGCTATCGTGCATTTGCTATAGCCAGGGGAGAAAAAATGGTAAATTCTTTTGACCAAAATCATTATGCGCTTATCGCAAATGCAAATCATAGAAACCTAGGTGATATACTAAATGAAGCGATCTCCATCAGAAAAAGCACGATCGCACTTTTCCGGTCTTTTAAAACTGAAGACCTATCACGCACTGGCTCAAATGGACAACAAGAACTGAGTGTACTTGCGATAGGTTTTATCATAGCAGGACATCAAATCTGGCACCAAAACATCATCACCGAACGATACCTACCATTATTAAAATCAATATAACTAAATAATAATCAATTACTTAAAGACGATAACCTAAAATATTCCACAAAATAAAAATAGATTAATATGAGATTCATTTCTTATGGTGTAATGGCTTATACTCTGATGGCGTTTATCTGGTGGTCAGTGCTTCTGAGTAGATACAATGACCAAATATATTTATTGTCCAAAGACAACATAGTAATAGATAAGCAAAAGCCAACACTAAGCCTCACGGATACCAAACCGTTAAATGCAGATGTGATAACAGCTACTTACAAAAAGAATAAAGCGATGATCATTGGCGAAGGCATGATGTTTGGCCTTGCGCTCATCATAGGTATATGGCTGATCCAAAAAGCATACAATAAAGACATAGAAAGTACCAATAAGCAAAAAAATTTCCTCATGTCTATCACTCACGAGCTTAAATCTCCCATAGCTTCGATAAATCTCATCACCGAAACGCTCATCAAGCGTCCACTAACTTTAACTCAACAAAGCGAACTACACAATAGCATTCTATCTGAAAGTGCAAGATTAGAGACATTGATCAACAAGCTATTGCTCACTACTCGCATAGACCATAACTACCAATATCACTTAGAGCCCATAGATATAGATCACCTCTTGGTAAAGATCATAGCAAATAATCAAAAGAACTATCCTCAAGCTTCTATCAACTATCAAGGTGCAGGCAACCCCACTATCATAAACGCTGATAAAGAAGCCGTAGTATCTATATTTAACAACCTGATAGAAAACGGCTTTAAATACTGCGATACGAACCATCCGATGGTCGAGATAACTCTCAGTCATACAGAAAATTTCACTCAGATAGCTGTGAAAGACAATGGTGTAGGAATACCTAATTTAGAAAAAAATAAAATCTTTAAACAGTTCTATAGAGTCGGAAGTGAAGACATTCGCTCATCCAAAGGAACTGGTTTAGGGCTTTATATCACACATAAAATAGTAAAAGCTCATAAATGGAGCATAGCTGTACACAATAATGAACCAAAAGGAAGTATATTTGTAATCACTATACCTAAGTTTTCATAAATAAATGGTAGTAGTAAAATAAAATCTAAGATAATCTGAAATAAGTATATGAGAATATTATTAGTAGAAGATGAAGAGCAATTACGCAAAATCATCAAAATGAATCTCGAATTAGAAAATTACGAAGTAGTAGCCACAGACAATGGTAAAAAGGCATTAGATATAGCCTCTGAGCAGTATTTTGATCTCATGTTGCTAGACATAATGCTACCCGATGTCAACGGATTTCAAATCTGTGAGCAAATCAGACTAAAAAATAATGAAGTAGGCATCATTTTTATATCAGCAAAAGATACCTCTCAAGACAGAATCACGGGACTTAAACTAGGCGCAGACGACTACCTTACCAAGCCATTTAATCTCGAAGAGTTGCTACTAAGGGTGCATAACCTCATCAAAAGACGATCTACAGACACCCAAAAAGAGTATGATAACTACGTATTCAGCGATGTAAGTATAAATTTTGCAAATTATGAAGTCAAAAAAGGAAGCAAAACCTTTCAACTCACCAATAAAGAATCGCTGCTTCTCAAGCTGTTGATAGACCGTCAAAATGAAGTAGTCTCACGCCAACAGATATTGCAAACTGTGTGGGGATACGACGTTTATCCTTCTACAAGAACCATTGACAATTTTATACTTTCATTTAGAAAATACTTTGAGAACGACCCCAAAAATCCAAAGCATTTTCACTCTATCAGATCAGTTGGCTACAAGTTTACACCTTAAAAAAGTACATCTGCGTTGCGCTCTGCACACAGGACGTTCGCACCATATCTAGTAGCAATGATGGTCGTAAAACAAGGTGCTATCATAATCCCTACCACGGGAATCAGCATCATTAAGTAAAATATCAATCCTATAGACATCACAGACCACCTGTGTTCCCGTACAAAACTTCGTGTACGTGCATAACTGATGTGTCGCTCAGTAAAATAGGTCATCACACCATAGCCCAAAAAGTAGGATTGTGTCATTATCAATAGAATGCTGGCCACCATCGTAAAAAGCGGAAAAACACCCAAGATAAGCAGCAAAATAGTGATTCCTATCTCCTTAAACAAATTGATGATACTCAACCTGAAGCTAGAGAGCAACATATTGACCATACTAAAACTCGGGCCGTGTAAGTCTTGATTCATGTCTTTTTCTACCTTTTCGGAAAGCAACCCTAACAAAGGAGATAAAAATACTAAAAGCAAATACTTAAAGATGAGCAGCAAAAATACGAAGGTAACTCCGGCACCCAAAAAAGGAACGACTTTTTCGCCATACGGCAAAGCAAATGGAAGATACTCAAATATAAATGAGCCAATCAATAAAAAATAATTAGTACCTATCAACACCAATAGTGCAAATATCAAAAATGCTATAAATCCAGTGTAAATATAGTATTTTAGATACCTTAATTGCGGATTAAAGATGGACTCTTTGAGTAAGAAAATGGTATCTGAAAGTTGGTTAAACATAATTGTAAACTAATATAACCCACAAATCTATGACTAATTATACATTAAAACAAGAAATTAGGGTTTTGGAGTTGATTTCCTATCAACTTCACCACAAAATCCTTTATTGATAGCAGTATTAGAAGCCCAAACCGTTACTAATCCGCTTTAACTCTACTAAATAAATGTAAAAGCAAAACGACGAGAACTACATCTATTAGTATGCCTAAAACATTGACGCATACTCTAGTAACACTTCCCATCAAAGCAGTTAAATCCCCCTGCGCCAACATAATACCTACCATAACCACAGGTGGAATCAAGGCTACCGATATGGCCACACCTGCCAAGGCCTCTATGATATTAGGCCAAAAAAACGCAAAGGTATCACCAAAACCAGAAAAAAGTGCTATAAAGAAATAATCTATCTGCGTGCCAGATAATCGCTCTGTTATCTCTGTGCCATTATCGATAGGAAAAGTCAATGCAACAACTACAGTAACCGCAATAGCTGAAAAAATCCCTACAAACAGCGAAAATATGTTTCTGAACAAAAGCTTCCATTCTCTTCTAAATATAGAAACCCCTGATAGCTATGAGCGTCAATAAAATAGATGACAATACAATAGCACCGATAATCACCGATCGACTATTCATCCTAAACCCAAACGCACAGATGATAGCTGCCACAACTGTTAATAGTATAAAATCCAAGTCAAGATTAGCGCGTGAAATGAGCTTTTCATAAGATGTGATGATTTCACTTTCGGCAAACTTTACGGACATAATTGCAGATATGATAAATAAATAAGATAAGTTAGTAAAGAAAGTGCTTTGGGTTTTTATTCATACTAAATCCTCAAAATGGAGTGTCTCGCTGTCCCTAATAAGGAAAGGACTTCATAAAGTAATCATAACTAAACGACATTGAAATTGTAACCGGTGATAATCATAAAGCTGATGACTAAGTCAATCGCCAAATCAACGAGTAATGACTAACTTGAGAGCAAATGATGCTGTATCATCAGCCGTTTTGATTAATACATAGTAGATACCTTGACGAAAGGAACTGATATCTACTCGATCTCCAGATTTGATTGTCGCTATAGAAGATATTTCAGTACCCAGATAATCCTTTACTTTCAGGCTGTATTGAGCACCTCTCAAACCACCATCAAAATAAAAGTATTCTTGGGCAGGATTAGGATATAGGCTTAGTTTAATGGCATCTTCATTTGCTAATTGTGTAGATGCAACTAGGCCACTTCTTTGGTTCATAAGCACCGCACGCATTATGGATACTTGCTGTTTGGTGAACATATTTTGACAAGATTCTGTTGAATAGTCCATGAAATTTTCTATCAAATCAGGTAGATCATTGGTTGGATCTGTACAAGTATTGGCAGTTTTGAAACAGTTGTCAGCAGTCTGCGCACCTTGATTAGGTGTGTCCTCTACGCCATCGTCCACGGCACAACTACTGCCACCAAAAATACCGCCACCATCGCCCCAGATATGTCTCAATCCTAGGTAGTGTCCTAGCTCATGTACAGCTATTATACCGCGATTATCGCGTGTATTGCCTTGGATTACGAGTTTGTTAGGATTATTGTTGCCGATGATTCTGAAGTCTAGCACGATTCCTTCTAGATCTTTACTAGGTGCTTCCGAACCTTCCGGCCAATTGGCTAATCCCATCGGCGGATAAGCATAACCTAATATCTGTGCACCTAAAAATGGTATCGGTCTGATATTGCAAATCCATATATTGAGGTAACGATCTACGTCCTCAGCATTAGAGCCGCCAGTAGATTCTTTTTTGATTTTGTCCACCAAGTCTCTGAGCGAAACTGCAAAAGTAGCATTGGTTTTGACCCTTATTATTCTATCTATTACAAATTCTATTCTCGAGTCTTCTTGCAGGGGTTTGAAGATTTCTCTTAGATCATTTTTATTATCATTATTATTGCGAAAAGCTTTATTGAGTAATTCTAGCTGATTGTAAAGAATAGAATCTGCTAGGTTTTCGGCATCCACTCTCCATACTACATGCAGCACTATAGGTATAGTCAACACTTCGACTCTGCTCCACTCCGTATCTGGTCTTGCTGCTTTAGCTACTTCAAAATGTCTGTCAATCGCTTTCTTAAAACCTGGGTGTTTTGCTTCCATCGTCTCTAGGTAGTGCACTTGACCGCATTGCTCCTGGAGGTATGCTTGTGCTGAACTATTGGCGGATAAAAGTAAGCTTACCGCAAAAACAAAAACGGATTTTAGAAAATTGGTTATTGTCATTTCGTTAGAGTTAAATGAGTGAAGTATGGGAGAAGATTTGTTTTTATTTAGAATTTATATTATATTTATAAATTGGTTATTGTTTATACTTGACCTTACCATCTACGATAGTATAGCGCACTTTTGTGGTTAATATTTCTTGGTCAGTGCATTTGTTCAAATCCTGAGACAATATCACGATATCAGCAACCTTACCTTTACGGATAGATCCTTTCCATTTATCTTCTTTTGCCGCAAAGGCATTGCCAAGCGTGTAGGATTGGATGGCCTCTTTCCTAGTCATCGCTTGCTCCTTAAAGAACTCAAATCCTGTATCCTCACGTTTCCTAGTCACAGATGCATAAAAGCTCTTGATAGGATCTACCTCCTCTACGGGTGCATCAGTACCATTAGCTATCACTACACCATTGTCTAGTAGCGAGCGCCAAGCATAGGCTCCGGTCTGAGCACGCTCTGTGCCCAGTCTTTTGACTACAAAAGGTGCATCAGAGGTACAGTGTATGCCTTGCATCGAGGCAATGATGCCGTACTTTGCAAATCTAGGTATGTCATCCACATTGAGATGCTGGGCATGCTCTATTCTCCATCTCAGATCTTCGCCAGCAGGCCTAGACTTTATCATGTTTTCGTAGATGTCTAATACTACACGATTAGCGCGATCACCTATGGCGTGTACGCACATCTGCAAGCCATTGTTAAGGGCCTCCTCTGCTATTTTTTTGACATCGTATATATCTGTGGTATTATGTCCTGTGAAGTGTGGCTTATCACTATATGGCTTTATCAACCATGCGCCAAACGAACCGAGTGCGCCATCGACCTCCGACTTTATAGCTGCGCAAGTATAAAAGCCGTTGCCTACATCTACTCTTTTGTAATTTGCTGATTTGCCTATGATATCCGCAGCTTTCTCGCGCATCATCACCCAAAGTCGCACATTGAGTTTTTTATCTTTGGCCATTTTTTCGTACCTGTCCAACTCATCAAACCTACTGCCTGCGTCTTGAAATGAAGTGATTCCATGTTTGAGGCATTCGTTCTCTGCTAGTGTGATGGCACTGTACCATATAGAGTCAGAATTTTTTGTATCTAAGCCGTTGACATATTCTTGGTACTTATTGTAAATCAATTCCATCGCTCGCTCTTCAAAAACACCAATCGCTACACCATTTTTATCACGTACGATTTCACCTCCAACAGGATCGGCAGTTTCCTTACTGATATTGGCCAATTGCATAGCTTTTTTATTAGCATATAGCGAATGTCCAGAGGCATGATAAAGGATCACAGGATTATTTGGGGATGCTGCGCTAAGCTCAAAATGTATCGGATAACCAAAAATATTGTTTAGTGGTATGCTGTCCCATTTCTCTTGATGCCAACCTCTACCTACGATCCATTCGCCATCTTTAACACCAGTAGCCTTGTCCTTAACCTTAGCTACCACATCCTCCCAGCTTTTAGAATGTAAAAAATTGAGATTGATTAACGAGTACCCGAGACCAGAATAGTGTCCATGTCCTTCTATGAATCCAGGCATCAAAAAATTGCCTTTTACATCTATGATTTCCGTTTTGTCAGCTTTGTACTTTTCTATGTCTACAGCCGTTATGATGTCTAGTATTTTTCCGTCTTTGATTACAATAGCATTGTGGTCTGCACCATAAGTAGTATCAACCGCATAGATGTTGGCATTGGTAATGATGATATCAGCAGCCTCAAAATCTCTACAACCGAAGATGAATATTAGCCCAAATAACGGCAGTTTGGAACACATATTTTTAGATATTTGCATAAGAAAATCTTTATTTATAAGCAAATATATGTAATAAAATTGATGAAATAAGCTTTTGGATAAAAACTTATCAAAATAAACAATTAAGCCAGCTAAAGCAGTCCTAAAAACAATGCAATGGACATCAATACTAACAAAAATGATACAAAATAATGTATTGAAAGTAATGTAACTTTCTCTATCAATTTGGCACCAATAAATGCTCCAGCAAATGCACAAATAACCCCTACAGATAACACATCAAGGTGATCCAAAATCTTACTTAGGTCAAAGCTTTTGTAATAAGTAGTGAGCCTCGCTATATCAATGACACAAGCGATAAATATCCCCGTAGCTATATAACCCTGCTTGGTGAGGCCAGACTTAAGCAAAAACATAGACCTGAGCACGCCTTGGAATCCAGCCAAACCACCAAAAAAACCACTTAACAGTCCACCGATAGGAATACTACTTTTGCTAAAAGTGATTTTGCTAAGCCTCGGATGCAACTCTATCACCACAAAGAAAACCATTAAGATTGCTAACATAAACTTGAGGTAACTAACCTCTCTCACCTCCCCAAAGCTGTGCAAGCTGTAGATAATAGTGCCATCACTCAATAAGGTTAAAACCCATGCACCAATAAATGAAGCAACGACTGCCGTAGATGAAAACAGCAATGCTATCTTCCAATCTATATCCTTGTAAGTAAGTCCAAACTTAAAAACATTGTTTAGAAAGTGGACAACAGCTGTCATAGCTATGGCTATCTCTACGGGAAAAAACAATAAAAACACAGGTGTAAGTAACGTTCCAAGACCAAAACCTGAAAAAAATGTTAGCATGGACGCACCGAATGCCACTAAACCGATAATGATAGTCGTTCCCATCTGTGTTATGTGATCAAGTTAATAGGATTGCCATCGATGTAGCTCTGGATATTGACAGCAAGACCAGTGACTAAGCGTTGTCGTGCCTGCTTGCTTGCCCATGCTATATGTGGAGTGATGATGCAGCGCACATGATTAATGAGTGGATTCGTGATGTGTGGTGGTTCGTCAATAAGGACATCTAGCGCCGCAGCAGCAATCACACCATGATCTAGCGCATAGAAAAGCGCACGTTCATCTATCAGGCCTCCACGTCCAGTATTGATGAGCAATGCAGTGTTTTTCATTATTGCTAGAGTTGATTTATTGATGATCTCTTTGGTGCTATCATTGAGCGGACAGTGCAGACTGATGATATCTGCTGTAACAAAAAGCGTATCTAACGTTACCAAGGTCACGAAGTCAAGACCTCGATTATTATTAGAATGCGAGTATGCTATTACATTCATTCCTAACGCATTAGCTACTACTGCTACCCTACTACCTATCGTGCCTAGACCTATGATTCCTATAGTTTTGTCAGCCAACTCTTCTATGCTGTGGTCAAAAAAACAAAAATCTGCTTGCTTGCTCCATCTCCCAGTTTTGACTTGTTGATTGTAATGATCTATTCTGTTAAAGTAATGAAATATACCACTGAATACATGCTGTACGACCGAATCCGTACTATAACCTCGTACATTGCTCGCAGTTATGCCTTGCCGCTGAAGTGCTGCTATGTCTATATTGTTGTACCCTGTAGCTGCTACCACTACGTATTTGAGCAGAGGAAATAGCGCTAATGAGTCAGTATCTATCTTAAATTTATTGGTGATGATGACTTCAGCATTTGTTGCCTCCGTAGGCAAATCATCCACCGAAACCCTGTCAAAACAAGTAAAATCGCCGAGTGCTGCCAACTCCTCAAATGCAATATCACCAGGATTGGTGGTGTATGCATCCAAAAACACAATTTTTACTCTTTTTACTTCCGTGCCTTCCATACGTATATCCAGATTTGTTAATAACCGTTAAGGCTCCAGTCATAATCTTTGTAAGTAATCGTGGCGTCCTTAGCTGTTTTGGTATTGCTGTATTGGTTGATAAATGTAATGATCTCACCGAAATCTTCTGCGAACCACTTAAATATATCTGATATCGCTACAGACTTAGCGCTTATGTCATTATAACTACTATTGACAAAAGCTTTTGTATTGGTTTGCAACAACTTATCTACATTTGCTGCTGTGTAGGCCTTGTTAAGTAATGGCGGACATGATTTAGCTGCGCAGTTGACTGCAAAATGGATGCGAGGATCATTAAACTGCTTGCGAATGATGTTATTTTCTACTTCATTGAGCGTATAAGTCACCGCACCGACTTTGATAAAATAGGTATCCCATGGCTTGCCAAACGAAGCGTCTTTGATGGACTTTAATGGAAAATTGTCTATCACCATCTGGAGCGTAGCAGCATTGTAAAGATTGATCCAATAGGCTAGCTGCTCTTCCCTGCTCCATTTAGTTATATTGCTAGCTGTTGCCATATCGGTTAGGTAAGCGTCTAGTGCTTTTCTATTTTTTTTGAGGTTGGTATAGTTTACTTTTCCGTTAGCATCTACGTATTTTTGTAACAACTCATGAAATGGAGTGTGGTCAGGTAGCTTGTCAGATTGCTTTTGTGGCGGACTAGGCGTCTGATCATCTAGCTTTACCTTTGGGCTGCCGACTAGAGGTGCCGGTGGTGGTAGCACGGGTTTGTCTTGCGTAGTTTTATTAGGTTTACGGCTAGGTACAGCTATGACAGGCTTTTCCATACGTGCAGGCGTGGTCTGTACGGTGGTATTAGGTGCAGAGCGATTATCCACTGGCTGTGGGTTAGATTCTGTGGTGGTATCCAGCTCAACTAACTGCTCTGCTGTGCTAGCTTGTGTGACTTGCTCTAGGTCGATATTGCGTTGCTGAGGCTGCTCTTTTGATCCTTTACAGGAAAAAAATCCTGATGCAATCAAGACACATAAGGCTACTTTAAAAATATTCATGATAATGGTGATAATGGTGATAATGGTGATCTGGTCATCGAACTATTTCGTTACCTTATCTAAACTCAAAAAAATGAGAATGGTTACAACTGCACATATATAAAATTAAAAAGAGAGGTGAAAAATAGAAGGTAAAAAAGGATGAAAGAGTCAATATATGATGTCTATAGTTAATGTAATTATAACTAAAAACCATATCTTTATAATTAATCATTATTATTAAGCAAAAATAGATCAAAAAAATGAGTAATTTTTCTCTTTATGTAACGGCATATTTTTAACTACTGACCAATAATACTTCTTGTACTCTCTCTATTATTTCATCATTATCAAAGGGTTTGACTATATAGCTTTCTGCCCCTGAATCATATCCTTCCACTTTGTCTTGAGATGTGCCTTTTGCCGTAAGGAAAATAATACCAACATGATCTAAAATAGCTTGACTTCTTATATATTTCGCTACCGAAAACCCGTCTAACCCTGGCATCATCACGTCAAGAATCACTAAATCTGGTAAGAATTCAGAAACCAAATCTATAGCCGATTCGCCATCATAACAAAAGGCAATTTCATAACCTGCATTTTCCATCAGAAAACTAAGTGCAGTGACAATATTAGACTCGTCGTCAACAATGAGTATTTTCTTTTTAAAATTGGACATGATTTAGTATTTTATGTATCTTATAGATTGCAAAGTAAATAATAATTTATGAAATTTACTAGTACTCAGGACATCTGCGAAAAAAAAATTAAACAATTGGAAAATTTATTTCAAATGTAGTACCAATTCCCTCTGTAGATTTAAGTATAATTTCACCCCCAGCTTGTGTTACGAACTTATGGGTGATATATAAACCTAAACCACTCCCCTCTGGTTTGGCAATATTACCATTTTTGACCTGTGTAAATTTTTCAAAGATCTTTTCATGATATAGCTCTGGAATATGATTCCCATTGTTAAAAACTTTTAACGTTATAAAATTTTGCTGTATTAGTTTAATCACTTGAATATTGATTTTACCATGCTCAATATCGCAAAATTTCAATGCATTAGACAGTAAATTGAGTATTACTTGCAATATTTTATCCTCACTTAGTCCAATAGTAGCATGTTTTATATTCGTAAAGAAATCGACTTTAATTGCTTTGTCATCCAGCTGAGGTTGTAATCGTCTTAACGAAATATGGATGGCCTCAAGCAAGTCAGAAGATTCTTTTTCAGGAGCAAGCTCTGCATCAATTTTTTCAACATCGAGTACTTGATTGATTAGTCGTTTGATACGGTCACACTCTTTCAATATTATAGCCAAAAACTCTTTTTTCTTCTCTGCTGTTATTCCATTATTTTTTTCCAATATCTGAGCAAAGGAACGAATAGTAGTGATGGGTGTCCTCAACTCATGGGTGACGGTAGAAATAAATTCAGCTTTTAGGACGTCTAATTGTTTCAATTGCTTGTTGACTTCAGCAAGCTCTACAGTAGTTTCTGTAAGTTCAGCGGTTTTTTCTTCCATAGCTTTGCTATGAGCTAAGATTTCTTTAGTTTGGTTGAGGATTTCATTCAATTGCTTAAAAGTCACACTTTGTCTTTTAATATCGGGACTTAATAAAAGTCTGGCAGAGGCAGCGCCAAAAGCACCGGTAAGGTTTTTTTCGATGTAACTAATGAATTCTTGACTCGCTTCGTCATTATTTTTACTGCTCACTCGCCCACTATAGGACTTTAACAAAAACCTAGTCTTTTCGCTACCTAGATAACGAACCAAAAGTTGCTTTAATCTATGTACTGAAGCCTCTCTTTTGATGATTTCAATATCTGGGGAATTAGAATATTTTTCGATATTGAGGTATATATCTGCTTGTGTCAATTCATCAATATCTTGGCTTGTCAATAAAGAAATCAAAACAAATAATCCAATATTAAACACCATACTCCAAATACATGCGTTGGATATCCGATCTACTTGCTCTAAGCCAAATAGAGCGTAAGGTTTAAACCATGAAATTCCAAAATAGCCATCTGTCAAGATGTGTTCTGAAAATACCCCAATCTCAGCTAATGTAGGTAATGGTAAGGTTACAAACCAAATAAAAAAACCCGCAATTAACCCAGCGGCAGCGCCTTTTTTATTAGCTTTTGGCCAATACATGCCGCCAATTACCGCTGGCGCAACCTGCAATATCGCAGCAAACGAAATCAAGCCTATAGATACCAAAGGAAAATTACTACTGACGGATTTGTAAAAACCAAAAGCAAGTAATAAAATGATCACAATTACCAATCGTCTGATGTGCAATAAACGCTCTGAAAGCAAGGCGTGTCCTTCGACGGTGACTGTACGGGTTTTGAGTAAAAAAGGCATCAATAAATTATTAGAAACCATGATACTTAGTGATATCACTGAAACTACCACCATACTAGCTGCTGCCGAAAACCCTCCTATATATACCAATATAGCAAGCCAATCTTGACCTCGAAATAACGGCAAACTCAATACAAACATATCTGGCTCAGATCCAGATGGCAATAATAATAATCCAGCTATGGTGATCGGCAATACGAATAAGCATATCATAAACATGTATAATGGGAACAACCAAGATGCTTGACGTACAAACGATATATTGTTGTTTTCTACAACAGCCACATGGAATTGGCGGGGCAAAAACATCACAGAAATCGACGATAGCACCAAAACCCAAAACCAATTAGTTGCTTGAGCAGCATCTACTTGGAGTTGTAAAAGATGAGCCGTTTGAGGATGCTGCGCTGCTTTCTGAAATAAATCACCGAGACCATCAAATATAAAGTAAACAACAAATATACCTGCTGTTAAAAAAGCAATCAACTTCACTATTGACTCAAATGCTATAGCGGCTATGAGCCCTTCATGTCGTTCATTAGGATCTAAGCTCCGAGTTCCAAACAAAATGGTAAACGCTGCAAGTAACAAAGTGAAATAGTTGACTTTATCTCTATAGAATGAAGAAGAATCCCAAAATCCATTAGCATCTCCATTTGTGATGATATCAAAACTATAACCTATGGCCTTCAATTGAATGCTAATGTAAGGAATGATCCCAAAAACTAAAATGATAGTAGTGATTGCACCAAGAAAGGTGCTTTTGCCATATCGGGATGAGATAAAATCAGCTATGGAGGTCACCCTCAATTGCTTAGATATCAAAATAATTTTTCGCATAATCATATACCATATCGGCGCCATAATCGTAGGTCCGAGATAGACCGCAGCAAAACCCATACCCGTCTCCGCAGCTCTACCTACACTTCCATAAAACGTCCAAACAGTACAATAAACGGTAAGAGACAATGCATATACATAAGGATTATTGACGATGCTATGGCCTTGCTTAGATCTGTTATTTGCATAAACGGCGATCGAAAACAAGCCAATTAAATATAGAAGTGATATTATGATAACAAGGGTTGCATCCATTTTATTGCTGCTTTTTGGATAGCCAATAGGTAAAATAAATAATCACTATCCAAATCGAAAAAATGTAGAGAAATAGCATTGGAATCCCAAAAATAAAAATGGGTTTATTGAATACAGAAATCAATGGAAAATTTAAAAATAATACGCTTATTATAAACAAAAACCATCTTAATTCTCTTCTTTTCTGCAACATAATCTTACCTTCTTTAGGAGATATTTATTTAATTTTATCTTGAGGTGGCGAGCCAAACTTATGTAAACCCATCAAGCTAGGCCGAATAAAACCACTCTTTATCATTGCCCATAAAAACAAAAGTGAGAATGCACCCAACCCTATCGACAAAAAATATCTCCCCTGCAATTGGGGTTCTAGGATAAATCTCACAAACAATGTTACTACCACATATAGCACAACAAATATATTAGATAAGGACTGATTCATAAGCTGCTTTAAATTTTTGACAAATATATAATAAATTCTTAAATAAGCAATAGTCGTGCGATAAAGATCACACGACTATTACAAAATAAATCATTGAGTATATTGATTATTCCCTGTTATTATTAGCCCAAGGACTCACTTACTCTATTTGATAAGGCTTTTATAATTGATTATTAATGAGAAATTGGTTCACCTGCTCCTCTAGGTATGCGGATATCTTCTACGATCTGTTGTACATAATCGGGAGGTGCGGGCGTAAATCTACTTACTAAAAGTGCTATTGCAAAATTAGCCAACATAGCTACTGTGCCAAAACCCTCTGGTGAGATACCAAACCACCAGCTGCTCTTCAAACCATCAATGGCTGCTTTTCCACCATCAAAAACTCCAAATTTAAACTTGAGAATATAATAAATCATCAAAGTAATCCCTACGACTATTCCAGACACTGCTCCTTGCATATTCATTCGTTTGGAAAAAATTCCTAGAATAATGGCGGGAAAAAATGATGCAGCCGCAAGACCAAAAGCCAACGCCACTACCGCTGCTACGAAACCCGGTGGATTAATACCAAAATATCCCGCTACGATTACAGCAAGAGATGCAGTTATTCTAGCTGCTAGCAATTCATTTTTGTCAGAGATATTGGGTCTAAATTGTTTTTTTAATAAATCATGTGAGATCGAAGTCGAAATCACTAGCAGTAATCCCGCAGCAGTAGATAATGCAGCTGCTAGACCCCCTGCTGCTACAAGAGCAATCACCCAATTAGGCAATCCAGCTATCTCAGGATTAGCTAATACCATGATATCATTGTCTATCGTCAATTCATTGGTTGCCGGATCTTTTACATACTGTATCGTACCATCACCATTCTTATCTTCAAACTTAATAAGTTTAGTTGTTTCCCACTTTTTGAACCATTCAGGCATAGAAGCATATTCTTTATTGCTTACTGTATTGATCATATTGATTCTAGCAAATGCAGCTACAGCTGGTGCAGTCGTGTACAAAATAGATATAAACAGTAAAGCATATCCAGCTGATTTTCGCGCATCTTTGACCTTAGGTACTGTAAAAAATCTAACAATCACATGTGGAAGTCCTGCCGTTCCTACCATCAAAGCAAATGTAATAGCAAATACATCGATCATGCTTTTACTGCCTTCAGTATAGGCTGTAAAACCCAACTCCTGAGTCAAACCATCTAACTTATCCAATAAATACATACCCGATCCATCTGATAATTTACCACCAAAGCCTATCTGTGGTATTGCATTGCCTGTTAATGCAAGTGATATAAATATAGCTGGAACCATATATGCAAAAATCAATACACAGAATTGAGCAACCTGTGTATAGGTGATACCTTTCATTCCACCTAATACGGCATAAAACAAAACAATAATCATCCCAATAACCACACCCAATTCTATGCTTACTTCCAAAAACCTAGAAAAAACAACTCCTACACCTCTCATCTGACCCGCTACATAAGTAAAGGAAATAATCAAAGAACATATAACAGCTACTGTCCTTGCAGTATTTGAATAATAACGGTCACCTATGAAATCTGGAACAGTAAACTTGCCAAATTTTCTCAGATATGGTGCTAGTAAAAGTGCTAGTAACACATAGCCACCTGTCCAACCCATTAGATAAACTGCACCATCATAACCAGAAAATGAAATAATCCCAGCCATAGAAATAAATGATGCTGCCGACATCCAATCTGCTGCTGTTGCCATACCATTCGCTAACGGTGACACGTCACCACCCGCCACATAAAATTCTTTGGTAGAGCCAGCACGTGACCAAATAGCAATACCAATATATAAAGCAAAAGTTAAGCCTACGATAATGTAAGTCCACATTTTAACATCCATGATTCTATAATTTAAAGTTTAATGATTGAATTATTTGTTAAAAAAATTAATCTTCATTGACATCATAAGCCTTATCTAGCTTATTCATCAAATAGACATAAACAAAGATCAGTATGCAAAACACATATATAGATCCTTGTTGTGCAAACCAAAAACCGAGCTTAAAACCGCCGATTTTTATGCTATTAAGTGCATCCTTAAATAAAATAGCAGCACCAAAAGAGCTAATAAACCATACGAAAAGCAAAATACCTAAATATCGCAAATTGTGATTCCAATATTCCTTTAGATTTTTTTTGGACATAATAATATATTTTAGAAAAGGTGAAATAAATAATAATTTATAAGAAAACGTGCGTTTGAAGAATGAATTGACCTCTAGATCCATCATTTATAATATCACTATCCTCTAATCTATAGATAGGCCGAGTAGCATACTCTAGTGTGATCTTAGCATTATGACCTGTGACAAAATAGTTCATCCCGAGGCTCCACTGAAAGCTTGGATCTCTCAGTCGTTCAAAATTTTTATATGTGGCTGTTACGTAAGGCATAAATGATGTCTCATTCTTAAGTCTTGGCAAGAGATAACCCGCTTGTAGGTATCCAATTGTACCTGTACCTATCATCGGCTGGGTATTGCCCCCGCCCGCAAAACTGCTTGTAGCAGGAACTGCTGTTGTATGCGCATTCAATATACCAATATTGCGAAGATAATTCCTACCATAATTTAAAGAATATACTGTAGCTAAAACAGAGAACGCCGTTCCTTTACCTTTGTTAATAGGTAAGTCCATATACACGTCTGCACCAAAAGCAGTCTGGTTTTGATATACAGAATCCGTTGCACTTTTGACCAATGAGGCAGCTGAATGATTATACCAGCCTGCTCCTATATTTAAAACTTTTTTAGAACCAAGATAAGATCCTACATAATAAGGCAAAACGTTTGATTCCTTGTCCCAAAACATCCAATTAATATATCCTGTAGAAGCATAATTTTCATTAAATACAGTCGTAGCTACATTATTCTTTGCTATTGCCGTAGGAGAAGTACCCGACACAAAAGGCTTATTGAGAGCAACACGATAATCTAACCTGCCAAGCTGTCCTTTAGCATAAATCCCAAACTGTCTCGCAAACTGATCAGTCACCTCTATATTAGACCAGTTAAAGATCGGTGCATCTAAGGTCATAAAATTAAGTGTAGAGTGACTGGTTAATCTGCTCACCCCATTCCAATAAATCAAGCCTGTACCTATATAAAGTTTAGTAGGAATAACCCTAAATTCTGTCCAAGCATCATGCAAAAATAATTGCGGCTTCTTACCTTGGTTACTTGCGTTATTAGCTGCATTTGGTCCGTTGGGTGGGGAAGCACCATTTATAAAGGACTGATTATTGATTCCCCAATGTGTCAATATCAATACGCGTGGCGAGACTTGGGCAAAAGCCAGAAATCTAGAGCGCCTTAACGCTACATCTGTGGACCATTGACTAGAACCATTAGTGCCATCGATAAGATTACCATTCACGTCTCGTGTACCTGGATTGTTTTGGGTAGAGGTGACCCAAAACTGATGCCACATGATAAATCTAACATATTTAGATCCGTTTTCATTCAATTTTAAAGTTAGAGGTTTATAGCTGTGGTCTTCTGCTGGTGCTTCTTGAGCTATGACTATATTACTACTTATAATTAATAGGAAATAGAACATAAGATATCGTGCATTACTTTTCATTTTGATGGATTTAATGTTTAATAATTAAACATAAAAAATGATAAAACTTATTTATGCACAAATATATCTATATATATAGATATGTTGTATCGTTTGATACAAACTTTTTTTAAATAAAAGCAAAATTTATTTTAAATATAATTCTTACACCTAATAATTATTACAAATAAAAAACTAATTTTTCATTTTGAGGTCAATTATTTTGTCATATAAATGATAAAAAAGCATTATTCATTAATAGTAGCAAGTATCTGAACAATCGTGTGATAACCGGGATTAGTAAGTGAATAGATTGAATTTTTTCCGTCACGACTGACTTTAACAATGTCTTGGTTTTTCAATATGCGTAGATGGTGGCTGGCCACGGCTTGTTCGATAGATAGTTTTTCATGAATATCAGTTACTGAAAGTTCTTTTTCTCTATACAATAAATCTATGATCACGTATCTGATAGGATGTGCAATAGCCTTAAGTTTTTCGGTGGCATCTTCAAGTGTTTCTATGTCAAAATGTGTATTCATTCTATATTTGAATCATAATCAATGTAAAAATATAGCCAAAACTATAGAAATAATTTCACAATAAATTAATTTTAAACAATTTAATTAATATTAGGGGAAATCAGATCAAAAGATTTGACAGTCTAAAAAAGTTATTAACACACAATTACATGTTACGGTTTTAGCCAATAATGAATTTATACCGAAATATTGCCTAAAGGCTCATTCAAATTTATATTATTTCACTAAATTATTTGGTCTAGCTCTTATGAATATTTTATAAAACTCAAACCAAAGCACAGATACGCCACCTGTCCCTACTGCGATAGCCAAGTGAGGCAAACTAAGTACTTCAAACTCAAAGAATGATGCAAGGGACGGTACGTAAAGCAATAAGGCAGAGATGGCAACCGTGATAGATATAATCAACAAAACTAAATTATTTTTGTACCTCAAAGTAGTGAAGATAGAATAATAAAATGAGCGATTGACCAAAGTCAAAAATATATTTGCGACAATCAGCACAGTAAATACCATAGCGCGAGTGTGCGCTTCGTTAAATCCCTGCATAACTGAATATTGATACACGGCCAAGACACCTACAGTTATGCCTAGACCTTGAATAATACTAGTCATCAGCTCTTTCCAATTGAAAAACGAAGAAATATAAGGACGCGGCTTTTGAGTCATGGAGTTCTTTTCCATAGGTTCGTTCTCAAAGATGATAGAGCAGGTCGGTCCCATGATTAACTCTAAGAAAATAACATGTATCGGTGACAATATATTGGGATAAACCCAACCCAAAACTAACGGAATAAAAACAGTAAGGATAATCGGTATATGAATAGATATGATATATTGGATTGCTTTTTTGAGATTAGTATAAATCCTTCTTCCCATACCCACTGCATCCACCATTCTAGCCAAATCATCGTCTAACAAAATCAGTGAAGCGGCTTGTTTTGCAATCTCCGTTCCTTTTTTGCCCATCGCTACTCCTATATGCGCATCTTTCAGTGCTGGACCGTCATTTACTCCATCTCCTACCATTGCAACTATCTGATTATTTGACTTTAAGGCATTGATGATCCTGAGTTTTGCATCTGGAAACATCCTAGTAAAAATATTGGTTTCCATGACTTTGATTTTCAGATCTTCATCAGATAACTGCATGAGTTCATCTCCTGTCAGACTGTGTTCAATACCACGAAAGGCAATCTGCTTAGCTATAGCTGAAGTAGTAGCGGCATTATCCCCAGTTACGATTTTGACCAAAATACCAGCATCATAAAATTGATTCAAAACCTCTTCGATATTCTCTTTCGGTGGATCATAGAAGGCTACGATGCCTTTGAAATGAAATTTAAACTCTTGCTGCCGCTCAGGAAAATCATTACCAATAAAATCACACTCTCCCACTCCCAACACCCGATAACCTTCATTGGTAATGGTGTGAATAGCTGCTTCTATTTGGTCTAACTCCTCCTTAGTCAGACTAGATACTTCTATCAATGCCTCTGGTGCACCTTTGGCTGCAATGATTCTATTGCCTGCACCGTTTTCAAAAACATGAGTCATCATTGGTGGTTTTCCACCTAACGGATATTCATGAATCATCTTGAAGGATAGTCTTTCGTCGTCGGTGTGCAATAGAGTGTAAGCTTCATGCAGTGCGATATCCATCGGGTCAAATGGAATAGGTTCGCTCGCCCACATGGCTATTTTGAGTAATGCTTTTTCCTCTTCATTGGCTTCACTAGGCTCAGTAATTCTCTGCGAAGCGAGCGTAAATACTTTTGCCAAGCTCATTTTGTTTTCTGTAATTGTACCCGTTTTGTCCGTACAGATTACCGTTGCTGAACCCAAGGTCTCGACGGTTTTCATTTGTTTTACCAATATTCCCATTTTCATTAGTCTCCATGCCCCTATGGCCATAAAGGTAGTGAATGCCATAGGAATCTCTTCAGGCAATATACTCATCGCTAATGTTAGTGCCTTGAGTAAACTATCCAGTAAATCATAAGATCGAAAATAATTTATCGCCCAGACGATGATAAAAACAATCGTACCTGCAATGACGAGTTTTTTTACAAAACTACCAATCTGCTGTTCTAGAGGTGTTTTTTCTTCCTTTATTTTATCTAAACTTAGGTCTATTTTTCCTAATTTAGTTTGATTTCCTATCTGGGTAATGGTAGCAATAGCTAGACCACTCGCTACCGTTGTCCCTTTAAATATAGCATTATCTTCCGTAGTTTTATCTTTAAATACTGGAAATGACTCTCCTGTAAGAATGGATTGGTTGAGAGAAAAGTCGTTGGAATGAACGATGATACCATCAGCTGCCACCGAAGTACCTTCTTCTACCATCAAACTATCTCCTACTACTAACTCTTCACTTTTTATCTCCTCTATATTTCCATTTCGGATGACTTTACAATTAGGTTGTGTAAAGTATTTTAGTTTTTGGAGTGCGCTTTTACTTTTAGCATCTTGATATAAGGAAAGAACCGAAACAATAATGATGGCTGAAGCCAAAAAGATAGCATCGCTTGTCTGACCACTGATATAATAAATAACCGAAGCGATCAACAAAAGTAAAATCATCGGTTCTTGGGCAAGACTTTTGATAGCATCCAAGAAATCATTGTCTTTCTTTAATTCCAATTCGTTTTTACCATTTTTCTCTCTCGCTACTATAACTTGCTGATTCGTTAAACCATTGATTTTAAAGTTGTTTGAGGACATTAGTTAGTATTTAGAGGTTATCGGATGAAAGTAAGGTTACATTTTGTCATGATATCAAAATTTATTAATTTGATCTTTTGTAAAATTTTATATGAATAAATATTGTAATAAGCCGTCTTACCAAAAAATAAACAAAACTATGTCTATTTAATCTGTTCAATTATCCACATTGTTATCGCTTCCAATGCCATAGGAGAAAAAGTCTGCTCAATGGTAGCATATTCTGCCGGGGCACCAGTTTCAGACTCTTGAAATAAATGGTTTAAATTTTCAAATTCTATGGTGGTAACTCTATTATTTCCTCCTTTGGCAAGTGCAGTTTTGATCCCCTCTAAATTTTCTTTAGAAGGAACTTGCAAGTCCTTTTTGCCATTTATCGCTAATACAGGGCATTTGACCTTTCTTAATGTTGGCGCTGGATCGTATTTGATAAAATATTGCATCCAAGGAGAAGTAATCTGTTCAACTTGCACGTCTATATAATCCTCTTTGGTCATCCCGTTAGGAGTTTCGGTTGTAGGATCATTTTCGATTACATCACTTAATATTTTTTTTACATCAGTTTTCAACTTCTGGTAGTCCTTAGATTTTAGTACAATTTCAAACACCTTACCATTGGTTTCTATCATTTTTTTAATATCCTCGTCACTTACGCCAATAACCTTTGAGATCAATTCTTGCTGCATCAATAACAATTTATCCCCCCGTATTCCAGTACCCGCAAGCATTACGATGAAGTTGACATCCTTAGATCGAGAAGCAACGATAGGTGCAATGAGACCTCCTTCACTGTGTCCGATCAAGCCTATTTTTTTAGTGTTAATGTCTTTTCGAGTTTTCAGGTAGGCAATGGCACTTTCTACATCTGTAGCGAAATCAGCAGAAGTAGCAGCACTAAAATCACCTTTTGACTCCCCCACTCCTCTGTCATCATACCTCAATACACCTATGCCATTTCTGGTCAAATAATCAGAAATAACCAAAAATGGTTTATGACCCAATAGCTCTTCATCTCTGTTTTGAGGTCCACTACCACTTATCAAAATGACCACAGGATACTTACCTTCTTTGCTCGGTAGTGTCAAGGTGCCTGCTAATGATATTTTGGCTCTAGCATTATCAAAAGTTACGTCTTCTGAATAATATGGGTACGGTTTTGTTGGTTCTTGTGGACGCTTCACGGCTTTTTTTTCAGTAGCGTTTCTTGATAGATTCATAGGAAACTCTAAGCCACCTTGCTTAAAAGTTCCAATTATTTCTCCTCCTATCAACTCACCCACATATTCCATACGAATATTAGATACTTCAAATTTAATTTTAGGATTATCAAAAGTCGTTTTAGTCACAGAGATGCCCATCGCTCCTTGATTAGGACTATCCATCGTCGAAGTGTATCCATCGTCTGTTTTGGCTATATTAAATACGAGTCTCAATTCAGTTCCTTGTACTTTCAAGATACCATTCCATTGACCCCTGATATCTTGGGCAAATAACGTGAAAGAAAATAAAAGGGCAAATGTTACAATTAATAAAGTTCTCATTTAACGGAATATTAGTAGATTAGGTAATTTGCATTAGTGCAAAAAATAAAATAATACGCAAACCTTATGTACTTACTTAAAAAGGCTTTTAGGTCATACCACCATCACGTTTATATATAGAATACAAAATATAAAACCAATAAACACAAAGGTAATCCAATTTTAACTAATCACGTGGAAAATTACTAATGTATTTTCTCACTAAACTGACCAGCAAATGGTGGTTATGTTGACCCACTAAATGGCGCTAAGCTAACCCTCCGAAGATTTAAAATTTAAGGTGTAGGTCAGTGCTGGATCATTCACTAAATCATTACGTAAAGTGGTAGTGAAATTTTGCATAAAATAGGCAGGCCGTAAAAATGTATAAATAATTTTGCTGTCAACAATTGACTTTTCAATTTTATGATGCGGTATAATTTTACTATTATCGACACCTTGCACAGATAAAAAGACAATATGCTTTATTGAAGATTTCTTTGCAGTTTCAACGAGTGGTGCAAAATATTTTTTTACATCTGAAATTTGTGGGGGTCGAAGCAAAAAAGCACTTCAAATTCTTTAATGCTGGCAAAAATGTCTCAATATTCATAAAGTCAAATTTGATTGTCTTGATGTTAAAGTTTGAAAGTTCCAAAATAGTTATACCAACAGATAGAATTATAGTTATTAAGTCGAGTATTTTGAGCATACAAAGTATTCTCAGCAAAAACAATAATTAAATACAAACACAAAACTAATTTTCCTATAATTTAAAATTAGGGTTGGGCTTTTTAGCCCAACCCGTTAATTTTTTATTTTGTTGGTGGTGAAAACGGTAAGGCAGATTTATGAACTATAATTTTTAGTTTACCATCTTTCCCTTTTTTGAAAACCCAAGTTTTGTCTACCATTACCTCTTTTCCGTCTTTACCTGTAACCCATACATTACCCATTGTTA
>Ga0105045_10000015_pt1 | contig 87212 bp, 70 predicted proteins | sample MAT02_FD_78089 | JGI IMG/M metagenome (GOLD analysis project Ga0105045, IMG submission 78089) | Freshwater microbial communities from Lake Fryxell liftoff mats and glacier meltwater in Antarctica - MAT-02 (megahit assembly) | ecosystem: Environmental > Aquatic > Freshwater > Ice > Liftoff...
CAGTTAACTACGCACAAGTTATTCAAGATATAGACGCTGGTCTAAAACTGAAGCCGCTACCTGTAGATTTTATCGAGTTTACTGCATACTGGAATAAATCAAAAGATATCAATGTACTAAACTGGAGCACAGCAACAGAAAAGAATAATGATAGATTCGAGATAGAACGGAGTTTTAACGGAAGTCCTTTTATGATGATAGGCAATGTTAGAGGAAATGGTAATACATCAGAAACTGTTGATTATAGCTTTGATGACAGAGAAATCAAAAGAAGTGGTAAATATACCTATAGACTTAGACAAATAGACTTTGATGGTAAGTTTGCTCATAGTGAAGTTAGAGAGGTGATAGTAGAACGAGCAGATGCTTTTACTACTAGTATATATCCTAACCCAATGACAGAGCGAGTTAATATCGAGCTTTCAGCTCCAGAGGGAAGCATCGTTAATGCAAGTATCTATGACAATACAGGTAAGTTAGTGATGAGCAATGTAATCAATCAAGTAATGACTGATAATTACCTTAATATAATTATAACTAATCAAAACTTGGTGAAAGGCGTGTATAACATAGTACTTACCATAGACGGAAAAGTCAGTGTACACAAGCTTATTGTAATCGAGTAACGATTAATATTTCAGATTCAGAAAGAGGTTGAAAACAAAATTTTTCAACCTCTTTTTTATTTATTAGTAACTTATTAAATTACTTTTTCGTTCTAAACTAAAATAAAGCACAATGAATAGTTTACTGAAATTCTATATTTTTTTGGTGGTACTTAGTACATTGGTTTATACTTCAAGTTGTACAAAGAATTTAAATAGTCAGTGTGAAATAGTAAACGCTTGTCTAAATGGCCTTATCGCCAATCATGAAAAAAATGGTCTCCTAGCGATCAAGATGCAAAAGGTAAATAGCGAGTATCACTATTATTTAGAAACTGGTGCTAGTACTTGGGACGGTATAGAATATATTATTGATGCTAAATGTGATACAATTTGTAATTTTGGTGGTAGAAGAATCGATGGATGGCCACCATGTTACAAAGATTATGACTTTGACAAATGGGAAGTATATTGGAAAAAATGATATTGTAGGTTTTGGACCTCCTAGTAGGCACAATTAAAAAAGCATCATTGAAAAATCAATGATGCTTTTTTTGTGCGTTTAGTGACCTCGGGAGGGTTCGAACCCCCAACCCTCAGAGCCGAAATCTGATATTCTATCCAGTTGAACTACGAGGCCAAATCTTACGAACGCAAAGATATTTAATTTCTAGGTTTTCTTTAGGAATTGAGACGCATTTCTTTTATCAATTATTTCGTTTCTATTTTAAAAGTCATTCTGTAGTATATAACGATAGGTAATTTTTTAGACTAAAGCATTATTTTATAGGCTGTCCAAATTTCAAATTTAGCCATTAATCTGTTATCCTATCGGAATTATGTTTTGGTTTTTAAAATATCATTGCTTGGCTCATGGCTAGACCCTGATTAGAAATGATGGTACATTGAAAGAAACGAGAACTACGACTCGTAGTTAACTTTGTAGTATGAGATACCATTTAGAATATTCTTTACTAAACAACATTAAAATACAATTGGTATTATTTTTGAGTCAACTACACTATTTTTTTTTCCAGTTCGTTATTGTTTTATGAGCTTCTGCAAAAGCGATTATAAAATATCATCATCATGACATTTACATTATTTATATACTTGTGCTACAGCTTTTTTTTAAGTTCTACTTCTACCCAACATAAAGTGGAGTACACAGTTTCAACCACACTTACCTTTGATGAGTTTGAGGGTGATTATGTGATGTATTTTGATAACAATACTTCTTACTTTTATAATGAAACTTTGGTTAATATACCTAGAACTATAAAAAATGATGGTGGCACTTCTGTTATATTTAGGGCAAATGATAAGGATGGATTCCCTATTTACAAAAATCTTAGAGATCAAAAAATTAGTTATAAGTACTTTCTTTTATTTGATAAAAGTAAATGTGTAGTAAATGAGACACTATCTAAGATTACTTGGAAAATCACTAAAGAAACTAAAAAAATTAAAGGAATAGATTGCTATAAAGCTTATGGTCTCCATGGTGGACGTGACTATGAGGTATGGTTTGCACCTAGTATGGCAGTGGGTCATGGACCATTTGCACTGAGTGGCTTGCCGGGCTTGATATTAGAAGCCAGGACTATAGACGGTAAGGTTACCATCACTTGCAAATCACTACAGCTCAACTGCTCCAAAGATATAAAGATACAATCGTTGGATCAGAAATTTGATATACCTGTCTTGACTTATCCTGAATATATCCAGAAACGCAATGATGTATTAGCAAAGTTTTTAATAAAATGCAAAGTTGAGGGAATAGATTATACACCGTTGGATCCGAGCGTGGATTGGCAGATTAGAAAAGGATATTTTTGAGTCTTAAATCATTGTATTATATGAAGCTATATCTAGTTTTATTATTTGGTTTTGTAGTCAGTTCTGTAGCATTGTGCCAGGGTCAAATATTGAAAGGGGTAGTCATAGATGATGCGAATCGTGCACCTATAGATTTTGCTACCGTCGTGGTACAGAGTTGTATAGACAGCAGCTATATAGACTATGGGATGACTAATAGCGATGGTAGCTTTCAGTTTGATCTATCGGCAGACTTAGATAGTGTGTTATTGATAGTCAGTAAGCTTGGATTGCAAGCTTATGAGCAGAAGATTAGATTAAATAAAACGACGCTCACTGTAAAGGTCATAATGTATCAGCAGGCTATAAAATTAGATAATGTAATCATAAAAGCACAAGGGTCGGGTATAAAAATAAATAAAGACACTACTCTTATAGATGCCAAAAGATTTGCTACGGGTGACGAAAGAGTGATGGAGGATTTGATTCGAAAACTACCAGGCATTGAAGTAGGCGAAAATGGAAAAATCAAATACCTAGGAAAGGACATTACAAAGGTACTTTTTGATGGAGATAACCTTCTGGGTTCAAACTATACTACTGGAGTTAAAAACATAAGCGTCAAAGTCATAGATAAAGTTGAAATCATAGATCATTACCTTGATAACCCACTGTTTAAAGGCATAATGGCTTCTAACGAAATGGTACTCAATATCAAAGTAGATGAAGCGTTTAAGGGAGACATCTCTGGCAATGCAAGTTTGGGCACAGGCTATGGTGAAGACTTAAAATATGCGGGAGGCGTCAATCTTTTTGGCATCATGAAGAAATTAAAGCTTTTCACATTGAATGGGATAGAAAACACTAAATCGTCTGCTGATGATTTTAATCCATTATATCTATTTGCAAAAAACGAAAGTAAGTTTAGTAAGGACGCTTTTGATGAAAGTACAAGCTTAATCAATCGAACACAGAGCCAAGCCAGTGCATTTTTGAGCAGCAAATATTTTATCCGTGGCAGGGATTATATTAACGATGTCAACATGATAAAAAACCTTAACAAAAATCATAAGTTGGTCATCAATGGCAAATATAATGTCCGCAACGATGGTTCTGATGAATACAACACCTATAATTATTTTCAAAATACTGATACCCTTACGATATTGAGTTCAGATGGACTAAACGCGCGGATGAGAAATTTTAATATATCTATTGGCTCAGAGGTTATCGATCTATCTCGTAATTATAGCCTTACTAGCGAAGTCATGGTTTATAACAATAAGAATACCTTTAGACAATCATTGGTGAGGAATAATGCGGATCTGACCACAGATCAAAGTTTTGTCCCTGAGTACCTCAAGGTAAAGTCTGAGTTTAATAAAAGGATAGATGGTGGGATTTTGCAAGTGTTTGCGGAGTTTCAGAAGCGACAGAGCAATGAAGAAGGCACATATTTTAATCCATTGCTTGTATCCGAATTTGGTACTGCGGATGTTCGCCAACGCATCGACAACGATCTAACTTCAGGACAGTTTTATGTCAAATATATGAATAGAAAACGTTGGTTTTTTGATCTGCAACTTGGAGTTCAAAGTTACCAATCTGATATCACCACTAGTTTGTCACAGTCATCAAGTGCATCGAAGGATTTTTCTGCCAACGCCAATCATAGGAGAGATATGGACTATTTTTTGAATTTCATAAGAAAGGGTATTATTAAGGACATAACTTATGGGCTGAAAACTGGATTAATCTATAGTAAGGTTAAAAGTGGTTTAGGAACGGATTTTTTGCTTCCTACAGTAGATTTAACGTTGGATTATGAGATTCAGAATTTATGGAATATTAGATTTGTGAGTACACTCAATCAAAAACTACAACCTATAGAAAACAATCTGCTCAACTTTTATATGCAAGACTTTCAAACCAAATTTTTTGGCATCCAAGATATTGAAAAGTCAACCTTCCATGAGTCCAAATTTCTACTCAGTCATAAGGATCCTTACAAAGGCTTTTATTTTAACTTAAATGCAGGTTACAAAAACTCTGGGAATATCGTAGGCAACAATTTTGAATTTGACAATAGTCAAATCTTTTCGACACGATTATTTGTACCTGTAAATCAAAATGTTAAGTATGCGGGAACAAATTTTAATTACATTTCAGTGCTTCTAAAATCAAGGTTAGCTGGATCTATCAACTATAGCGCACAGAACAACGTCAATAGAGTAAACGATATTCAGAGAGATGTAAACTTAAAAATACTAGCGACTACATTAGAATACGGAACAGCATATAAAGTCTTTAACTTTTCAATTAATTATTCAAATATCTTAAGTAAAATTAGAATTGAAGGTAATGCAAATATTCAGGATTTTAGTCAGAATAAGTTGTTTTTAAAACTAACACTAGATCACAAGAAAATTTTATCATTTCAGCATGTATTAAATTACAACTCATTTAATAGCAATGGCGTTATTAATAAGTTCGTGAGTACTGAATTTTTTGTCAAGTACAAAATCAACAAACACAATCTTAATTATATAGATTTGAATATCATCAACCCTATGAATGCTAAAAACTATCAAACAAATAACATTACAGACTACTACACTAGTCAATATTTAGTCAATGCAGTTCAGCGATTTTTCTTGGTAACAGTTAATTTTAATATTTAGAAAATATACTGTAAAATGTGATCGAACAATCGATTACTTTTATTCGTGATTATTAGCTTCAATAATGTCTATAACTTCTTGCTCTGAAATCCCCATGATATTAGCAGTCAATGATATTGAAAGGCCGTTTTTGATGCTATTCAAAGCGATTACTCTTTGGTTTTCAGCTTTTCCTTCAGCTTTTCCTTCAGCTTTTCCCTCAGCTTTTCCCTCAGCTTTTCCCTCAGCTTTTCCCTCAGCTTTTCCAACTATTTTGCCAGTGTCTAAGATTTGCTCATAAGTGGTCATAATATCATTTTTTATTAGAGGTGAGATATTTTTTAATATCTGTGAAAGCGAACGATTATCAAAATTACTTGTATTTAATGTATAAACAACGAACATTCTAAATAAGTTCCTCTGTTTATAGGGCGCTAGCGAATTTAAGATTTGGACAAATTGTTGAATGGCCATCACTGGATTATTGTTTATCTTCTGGAGCGTCAATGCTGACCTCAATAAACCATTTTCTAGACTTTCTATCTGTTGTAGATCGAGTGTATTGATATTTATAAATTCAGAAAAGAAGTTGGGGATATATTTACGCATTGCACTATTATGCGGAATCATACTCGATAGAATATCCTTATCCCACTTCTCTTTGCCGTGATAGTATAGTATGGGTATCACTAGTCTGAGGGGTTGATTATTTTTTATCATTTGCATGTAGGCATTCGATAGATAGTACAATATCTGAAAGTCAGCAAACTTGTCTTTATATGACTTGTGCTCCAACAGAATACTTACATATACATCGTCTGCCGTGGTTTCTTTTAACGGTACAGACAGTAATATATCAGCAAAGCTCTCATTGAGTTCAGGGCTGATAAAGTTGGTTTCTTCATAGCTAAACTGATTGATATCTAGCACATTTACTACATCAGGAGGTAAAAATTGCGTTAGAAATGCTATCGCAACATCTCGTTCTTTGATTAGGCTTTTAAAAAATTTGTCATGGGGATTATTTACCCAGTTTTCCTCTTCTTTAGTCATGCTTTAAAATTTAACTAACCATAATATAGATCAGCATTGGACAAATGACACAAAAAACATCCACAACTACTTGTCCCATTAACTGTGATTATTCTTTTTGTAATGAGCTATTCGTTATTCTTGTCTAAGCAATGACTACGGAGTGATGACCTTACCTTGTGCTTTCTGCATTGGGTTAAGTTTTTCCTTAAACTTGTGTGACTTGAACAGTTGGAATCGGTTAGGCATTTCTCTGATTGGAAACATATTGTTGGATTCGTCTACGTCAGCGGTTTCTTTGTATGGATCAATGACTATGCTTTTTACTTCTTTGTTTTTGACAAATACTTTGGTAAATTTTTCCTCGTTTTTACGCCATATTTCGACGGGAATTGTCTCTACTTCCTTCGTGCCATCCTCGTAAGTCCACTCGATGATGACTGGCATGACCAATCCTCCTTTATTACTAAAGTGAAGTTCATAATAATTTTTATTGCCAAACTTCTTTGTTTTTTCTTCTTTTGTGAACAAACTATCGTACTTCATTCGGATGGTGACATTCATAGAATCTTCGGTCTCCCATGGACGATAAGTATTATAAAAATCTCTCACTGTACTGTCGCGCTCCACAGGGAAAGTTCCGAACTGTGCTCTATTTCTACTTTTAGAAATGAAGTCTAATGGTTCAGTTACTTTATTGGTGAAGGTATCTATTTTTTGTTTTGGGTCATTGTCTAGGTCTGCCTTATACCAGGCAACGCTGTCCAGCGCAATATCTACTGCATCTATGCTATAAAACCAACCTCTCCAGAACCAGTCTAAGTCCATAGCACTTGCTTCCTCCATAGACCTAAAAAAGTCGTCAGGTGTAGGGTGCTTAAATGCCCAGCGCCTGCAATATTCTTTAAAGGCGTAATCAAATAGCTCTCTGCCCATGATCGTTTCACGTAGGATATTGAGAGCTGTTGAGGGTTTATCATAGGCGTTATTACCATAGTCGATGATGTTTTCACTATTGGTCATGATTGGTTCGAGTTGGTCTTTTGGACTGGCCATGTAAGGTGCGATCGTATGTGCTGGACCAGCAGATGAAGGATAATTATTGTCCCATTCTTGCTCGGTAAGGAACTGTACGAAGCTATTGAGTCCCTCATCAAACCAAGCCCATTGGCGTTCGTCACTGTTGATAATCATAGGGAAGTAGTTGTGTCCTACTTCGTGTATGATAACTAGGATAGCTGCATTTTTTGCTCTTTCTTGGTAGGTGCCATCCGCCTCAGCTCGACCTGGATTAAAGCAAATCATCGGATACTCCATGCCATTAGCAGCTTCTACAGATATAGCTACAGGATATGGATACGGAATGCTGTATTTAGAATAAGTACGCAGGGTGTGATCTACGACTTTTGTCGAATATTTATTGTAAATCGGATAAGCTTCTTTGCTGTAAAGACTCATGCACATTACTTTCTGTCCTAGTTCATTGAAGTGAGGCATGGCATCCCAAACAAACTTTTTGCTTGCAGTCCAAGCGAAGTCTCTAACATTTTTTGCTTTAAACTTCCATGTTTTCATTTTGGAAGAGATAGGCATAGTTTCATTTTTTTTGGCTTCAGCCAAAGTTACTATCTCTAACGGAGTATTATTAGTTGGACTCTGTGCTTGTTGCCATCTTTTGTATTGGTCTTTGGTGAGCATTTCTTTATAGTTTTGACATTCGCCTGTGCCAATGATGAGGTGATCATCAGGTGCTGTGATATTGACTTCATAGTCACCAAAAGTCAGCGCAAACTCTCCGGTACCTAGAAATTGCTTGTTTTGCCATCCTTCAAAATCACTAAATACGCACATCCTTGGAAACCATTGTACGACCGTATATAGATAATTACCATGATCTTTGAAGTACTCATATCCACCACGTCCCCAGCTAGGTGTCTTGAATCTATCGATCATGTAATAAGACCAATCTATATTGAAAGTCACTTTTTTACCAGCTTTTAGCGGCGTAGGTAGATCTATACGCATCATCGTATTATTGATGATGTATTTGAGTTTATTACCATTTTCAGAAGTTACTTTGTGGATGTTTACACCATATTTATCTAATTTAGTAGCTGATTCTAGTTTATCTAGGCCACCTTCATTCATGACTTTGGCCATACTAGATGGATCCATGTGTTGTTTAGTAGATTTGCTATTATGCTCATTTTCATCTAATTGCAACCAAAGGTAGGTCATATCACTAGGTGAATTATTGTAATAAGTTATGGTCTCACTGCCATCGATACGCTGCTCCTTAGTGTCGATGGTACAATTGATTTTGTAATCTGCTTTTTGTTGCCAATATTTTGGACCCGGAGCACCATCTGCTGTTCTATATTCGTTGGGTGAGCGGAGCATATTGTCGAGTTGCTCGAATTTTACACCGTGATTAGATCTTTGCTGTGCTAACCCAAAGCTTGTTACGATGACGAAGGCTAAGAGCGTTAGGACTATTTTTTGCATTTGCTAAATGAGTAATAAGGTTAATAAATTGGGCAAATTTACATTATTTTTTGAGTTGAAATATTATTTAAACGATAAAGGAGCTTTTATAATCATTAAGAAAGACATTTTTGGAGGTTGATATAATGATTAAGCAATAACTTCAATTGATGTTAGATGAATTATTTACTTAGATTTTTTAATTTATATTCTTACAACTTTTAGCACTTAACTGTGATTAATTGTAAGTAATTATATGATTATTAAAGCCAAAACTAACTTTATCATGTCCCACAATAAGGAAGAATATCACCAAAAATGGCTCGCAGCTTACAATGAGCTGAACGATAGACAACGAGAAGCTGTAGATACGATTGATGGCCCTGTGATGACTATCGCAGGTCCTGGTACGGGCAAAACCCAATTGCTAGCAGTCAGAATCGGCAATATTCTCAACCAAACAGATGCTTTGCCGAGTAACATTCTCTGTCTGACCTTTACAGATGCGGGTGCTGTAGAGATGCGCAACCGATTGGCGAGGTTCATTGGTTCAGCGGCCTACAACGTATCGATATTTACATTCCATTCTTTCTGTAGTGCGGTCATGAAGGAGAATGCGAGTATTTTTAATGATTTTCGTGAGTTGTCGTTGGTCTCAGACCTCGAAAAGATAGAAATAGTTAGGCAAATAATAGATGGTTTTGATGACAGTCACCCTTTAAAAAAATATAAAGGCGACCCATACTCCTCTACCAATAGGATGATCAATCTCTTTCAAACCATGAAAAAGGAAAGTTGGTTGTATCAAGATGTACAGCGCGCTTATGACGATCATATCGCATATATCAGTGATCCGCTCAATGATGCGCCTACATTTGTATGCAAAAGAGCTACTGGACCTTTTAAAAAAGGGGACCTGAGAACAGATAAAGTCCAAGAAGAAAAAGATAAATTTCAGCCACTATTAGCTGCCGCAAAATGCCTGAGTCTGTACAAAAAATCGATGGCTGAAATGTATCGCTACGATTTTGAAGATATGGTTTTGATGGTCATCGACAAATTTGAAACCAATGACGCACTACTCGGCAAATATCAAGAACGATACTTATACACGCTTGTAGATGAGTACCAAGATACCAATGGCGCACAAAATAAATTGATATTTTTGTTGAGTAGTTTTTGGGATCAACCCAATCTGTTTATCGTAGGAGACGACGATCAGAGTATATACAAATTTCAAGGGGCAAACATGGGTAGTATCATAGACTTCAAAGAGAAATATGACCCAAAAGAAATAGTCCTTATCAATAACTATAGATCTAGCCAAATCATCCTCGACAAAGCCACCATGGTGATCCATAACAATGGCAATCGTCTTTCAAACCTTTACGCTCACATCAATAAAAATCTGATAGAATCTCGCCCTATGGAGCGTCGCAAATCTATCGTTCCGCTTATCTCTCAATACCAGACAGTAGTAGAAGAAGAGGCAGGTGTGATCCAGAAAATTCAGGCGTTGCATGCTTCCGGTATTGCATATAGAGAAATAGCGGTTTTATATACTAAGCATATAATTGCCGATAATTTTATAAAGTATTTTTCTCAGAAGGGCATTCCCTACAATGTCAAAAAGAGTGCTGATGTACTGACTGATATCAATGCGATGAAGCTCATGTCCATCCTTCAGTATTTGTCAGCGGAGTACAAGGAGCCATTCAGTGGTGAGCATTTTTTATTTGAGGTGTTGCATTATGATTATTTTGAGTTGTCACCGCTTGATATTGCCAAAATCATCAATCACTTCAGGACGCCAAGTATAGAAAATGATATCAGAAAATTCAGAAAACTTCGTGGAGTCATAGCGGATAAGAAAGCGCTGAATGACCTAGACTTAGTAGAGCCGGAGCGCGTTTACAAGGTCGCTATTCTGCTAGATGGGTGGATCAATGCGATACCAAATATGACCTTGCAAGTCTTGATAGAAAAAATTCTGACCGAAGGCAATGTACTGAACTATATACTCAGCCATCCTGATCATACTTGGAAGCTAGAGGTGATCAATACTTTTTTTGATTTTGTAAAAAACGAAGCACAAAAAAACAAGGATTTCACCATCCACACCTTAGTAGAAGTATTAGACGTGATGAAAACTAACGACGTGAGGGTTCCGATCACCCAGATGATCTCAAACGAGGATGGGGTCAATCTGATGACGATATATGGATCCAAGGGACTGGAGTTTGCACATGTTTTTATGGTCAATTGTACGTCTTCTAACTGGGAGAAAAAAGGAGGTGGCAACTTTGATTTTAGCTTCCCACCCAATATCGTACCTATGTCTAAGCAGACTGACCACGATGATCTCAGGCGATTATGGTTCGTAGCTATGACACGAGCCAAAGACTATTTGTACATCAGCTATCCAAGTCAGACCGAGGACGGCAAACCGATTACAGCTACAGTTTTTGTGATGGAGATGATCAGCTCAGAGGAGGAGATTATCGCTACTTCTATAGCACCTGCTAAAGTTATTGCTTATAAGACAGAATTGATGCGATTTGCACAAGGTTCATTGCAGTTATTGGACAAGTCAAGGATAGAAAAAGTACTCTCAAACTTCAAGATGAATGTCTCGGCACTCAATAAATACTTGGATTGCAAGCTAGCCTTTTATTTTGAAAGGATCCTTAGAATACCACAAGCACTTAATTATAATTTTGGTTTTGGTCTTGCAATTCACTACGCTTTCGAAAACTTCTTTTTGGACATGGAGGCCTCTAATCCACGTACCTACGGAAGTGTGGCAAATTTTGTGGCTTTCTTTGAAAAAGGACTGGAAGCACACAGACATTATTTCACCAAGACAGAGTTTGAAAACTATAGAATATATGGTCAGCAAACGATAGAGGATTACCATGCCAACTACTGCAGTGAGTGGTTTGGACCAAAGGCTTATATTATGGAGCATTCCGTATCAGATGTAGAGCTCAGAGGTGTGCCCCTTACGGGAAAACTAGATCGTATAGATGTATATGATGACCATGTAGTTGTCACAGATTTTAAAACAGGTAATTATAAAGGTGAAAAGAAAAATAGACCAAATGACAAAAGTCCACTTGGTGGTGACTACTGGAGACAAGTTGTATTTTATAAAATCCTATTAGATAGTGATCCTCGAACAAGTCACAATATGCGATCAGGAATTATAGACTGGATAGAAGGCGACAAGAACAAGAAATTTAACAGAGATACAATAGTCGTCACTGCTGAGGATATTGCGATAGTTTCTAACCAGATTATAGAAGCATATACAGATATTAATAATCATACCTTTGAGCCAGGATGCAATGAAGATGATTGTCAATGGTGCAACTTCGTGAAGCACAATATGCCTATAACTTATACCGAAAACCAACTTAACGAGGAGTAAAATGGAGATTATCTTTACTGCATAGCTTTGATGAACTCTTCTGAAGTAGGTTTGATTTTGGAAGCGAAAAAGTGAGTTAATTCCCCTTTTTCATTGATCACATATTTGCAAAAATTCCAGCTAGGCACTTCTTTATTCCAGCCGTTTTGAGTCGGATCAGTTAGCCATTTGTATATAGGAGATTGTTGACCACCTTTTACATCTACTTTATCATATAGCTGAAAGGTTATGTCATAATTTGTTTTGCAAAAAGCAGCAATTTCTTCACTTGTTCCTGGTTCTTGACCCATGAATTGATTGCAAGGAAAAGCGATGATTTCGATTTTACCTCTGTTAGCTTCGTAGTAGGTTTGCCAATCTTCGTATTGTGAAGTGTAACCACATTTAGAAGCTGCATTGATGATGATTAGTTTCTTGCCTTTATAATCACTCATTTTTATGGTTTTTCCATCGATAGTGCGAGCCTCAAGATCATAGAATGAAGTTTTCATGGTCGTGGTTTGAAATTGGGTGATATCTGAAGTTACAACTTTATTGCTGACAAACAAGCTAAAAATCCATGTTGGGATGCCTAGGATTAATGTTGATATAAGTTTTGTGTAGGACATAAGCTTTATTTTGATGGCAATTATAAAAAATCAAACGGATTATAGTGAAAAATGTTGTATTTGCTTATAATATTTCATATAATGGTTTCCTACTGTTTTTTATTTGATAGAGATTAGTGAACTATTTTATAAATCCAATTGGTATTATATAAATCACAATTTTCCAATCAGTTGCTATATTTTTTCATTTTGAATGATTGATTATGACTTTGAAAGCTTATGGATTGGGCGGAAGAATGAACTGTGTTGATATCGATTATAAAAAAAGACATTAGGAAGTAGTCAAATAAGGATTCAAAAATAGAATAGCTTAATTATTACACTATTAATTAAACTGCAAAATGAATTAATTTATCACTTTCCTACATTAAACGCCTCCTTTTTCGCTTTATTTCTTTTATTTTGCACCAAATTTAAAAAAAGCATGTTTTTAGAACCTAGTTTTAGAGGGCAACGAAGTGGTTGGATAGAGGTGATCTGCGGATCTATGTTCTCAGGCAAGACCGAAGAGCTCATCAGACGACTAAAACGTGCCAAAATCGCAAATCAAAGAGTAAAAATATTTAAGCCGTCCAAAGATACGCGATACGATGTGGATAATGTAGTATCTCACGACGAAAACAGTATAGCTTCTACGCCAATCAAAAGCAGTATCGAAATGCTTGCTCACATCGGTGATGTCAATGTCATCGGAATAGACGAGGCACAATTTTTTGATGATAGATTAGTAGAGATCGTCCAGAAACTAGCAATAAAAGGCATTAGAGTCGTTATAGCAGGACTTGATATGGATTTTAAAGGTCGGCCTTTTGGTCCCATGCCTAATCTTTTGGCTGTAGCCGAATACATCACTAAAGTTCACGCAATCTGTCCGCATTGTGGCAATCTAGCAACGCATTCTTACCGATTCAGTCAAGAACAAGAAACTGTAGTGCTGGGCGAGAGAGATAAATATGAACCACGTTGCAGAGTTTGTTATGAAATGGGAAATATCTTAGATTTAAAAATTTATTGATGTTTGATTATAGTGGATTTGATTCATTATAATAATAATAGGTAAAAAAATAAAAAATATGAATATTATTGACCAGGATTTATTAAAAAAGTTCATCACAGACGGGCTGTACGAAGACGTTCGCGAAGGCGATCATACTTCTCTTGCATGCATACCACTCCATAGCAGGACTAAAGCTAGATTGCTCGTCAAAGGAGATGGAGTCATAGCAGGAATTGCTGTCGCTGAAGCTATATTTAAGTACGTAGATCCTAATTCAACTATAGATGTCAGAATCCCAGATGGGAGCGATGTTAAATATGGGGACGAAGTTTTTTTTGTAGAGTGTAATACCCAAGCATTGCTCAAAGCTGAACGATTGCTCCTTAATACTATGCAGCGATTGAGTGGAGTATCTACGTTGAGTGCTAGATTTGCATTTGAGGTGGAGGGACTTGCTGTCAAGATCTTAGACACCCGCAAGACAACGCCACAGATGAGGTTCCTAGAGAAGTGGGCAGTCAAAATCGGTGGTTGTGAGAACTACAGAGTAGGACTATATGACTGGATCATGATTAAAGACAACCACGTAGATGCTTGTGGCTCGCATACCAAAGCCATAGATAAAGTACACGCTTACCTGAAGGAAAACAACCTAGAGCTCGGGATAACTGTAGAAGTCAGAAACCTAGTAGAACTCGAAGAAGTACTCAAAAAAGGTGGCGTCTCTCGCATCATGTTGGACAATTTTGAATTACCTATTTTGCGTGAAGCAATATATCATATCGATGGCAGATTTGAGACAGAGGCATCGGGTGGCGTCAACCTTAACACTGTTAGAAAAATCGCTGAAACAGGTGTTGATTTTATATCGGTAGGTGCATTGACACACTCTGCGGGTAGTTTAGATTTGAGTCTTAAAGTTATAAAATAGTGTCCTATCATGAGCAAACTTTTAGAAATAGTAAATTACTTTCCAAAAACAGACTTACCACTTCTACTTTCAGAGGAAGTTTTGAGTGATTTTGAAGTTGCAAACGATCCTTTTCCACAGTCATTCATACAGACTGTGCTAAATGTGTGGGAGCCAGAAGCCGACGAATATACTGAGTTTATACCTATAGCTAGCTTTGCAAAGGAGGATAAATTTCAAGCCATCGTATACTGGAAGGGTAGTCTATTGCGCTACGATTATATACTAGCTACAATAGACGCTACGGGAGTATTGATTAATAAAAGAGCCATCGCTAGCACCATCGTAAAAGAGGGGCTCATCCAAAAATCAGTAGCGTCCATTACACCAGATTATATCATCAATATCATAGCAGGTCATTCTGTCGATGGTGTAGAATACGATCCTGCTATTTCCAAAATGTACAGTATGGAAGTACTCGCAAATGGATATATCATCTTCTCACTAGAGGAAGGAATGAATGAGTTTGGATAGAAAATTTGGCTACATGCCTATTGGGATAACCCAATATATATTATTAGTTGAGATCAAGGTCTCAGTTTGTAATAAGTATAATTATTGGGTTAACCCAAAAGACGACCCTAATTAATTTAATATTATCTTTCTGCATCTTTTCAAACTATAATTAAACTAAAACTAACCTTACAACGTTAGTAACTAAATCATTTACATGAATCGTAAACCGAGACAACTCAAAGAAACAGATTTAAAAAATCAAATAGAAAAACTACTATCCAAAAGTCCTAAAACTAGATATAAAACCATACAGATTGCCAGAAAAATCAATGCTGCTAACCCTTTAGAAAGTATCCAAAAAGCAATAGACTTAAGCGTTGCCGAAAAGAAAATCATGACACTGGGCAGTAATACTTATAAATGGAAGCAAGATCTCAAGGAAGAAGGTCTCACTACCAAAGCAGCCAAAAGAGACAACAGCAATAGCAATAACCCTAACAACAAAAGCTTCGATGCTAAAGATAATCAATCTAACGGTATCGAGTCAAATGATAAAAAATCATCACTAACCTCTGATAAAAAAGTAGTCAGAAATACTGACATTAATACTAGCGATAAACCCGCCAGAAATATAAACAAAAGAGTAGATTGGCATACTGATAAGAAACCTGAAAAGAATACAGATAATAAAAGGGAGAGAAATACAGACAAAAAAGAAGAAAGCCACACTGATAAGAAATCGGATGGGAATACAAATAAAAAAGTAGATAAGAACAGTAGCAAAAAGCCAGATAGAAACGGTGACCGAAATTCAGATAAACCAAAACGAACTTTGGAAGTAAAAGGTACTGTAGATATGACCCGCTCAGGTAGTGCCTACATTGTAGGTTCAGACTTTAATGATGACATCTATATACATGCCAAAAATCTCAACGGTGCGATGCACAAAGACGAAGTCACAGTACTCGTCAATCTCAGTAGATCTAGTCGAAAGCCAGAGGGTAAAGTCATAAGTATAGAGAAACGCGCACTTAAACGTGTGACAGGAACTATCAAGTTTTTTGACAAATATTGTGTCGTATCTCCTGAACATACACGTTATGTACCAGATATCATCGTTCATTTTGCCGACAATATGGACTGTAATGATGAGGACAAAGTCATCATAGAAATCACCTCGTGGGGCAAAGGTAATAACAAATCCATTTATGGAAAGGTCATCCGTATAGTCCAAAATCTAAGCGATCACGATCGTGAGATGGAAACGATATTGATGACGAGCGGTTTTGATTTTGACTTCTCTCCTGAGGCTGTTGCCGAATCCGAAAGATTAAAAGTAGGCATAGATCCAAAAGAAGTCAAAAAAAGAAGAGATTTCCGAGGAATAACGACCATTACTATAGATCCACTCACAGCCAAGGATTTTGATGACGCACTTTCCTATCAACTCTTAGATGATGGTAATATAGAAATAGGCGTGCATATAGCGGATGTCACCCACTTCGTACGCGAAGGCACACCACTAGACAAAGATGCATTAGATCGCTCTACCTCGGTATATCTGGTAGATCGTGTCTGTCCTATGTTACCTGAAAAAATCAGTAACGACCTATGTTCACTTAACCCTAACGAGGATAAATATACATTCTCAGCAGTATTTACTTTTGACGAAAAGTTTAACCTTATCGGTGAATGGTTTGGCAAAACTATTATACACTCCGTCCGCAGATTTACCTATGAGGAGGCACAAGAGCGCATAGAGAATGGCCATGGCGACTACTCAGATGTGATCAATATCATGAATGCCGTGGCACTGCACTTACGCAAAAAAAGATATGCCGAAGGTGCGATCAGTTTTGAATCGGATGAAGTTCAGTTTATCTTAGACGAAAACAATGAACCCATCGGTCTTCACGTTAGAGAGCGGAAAGCTGCACACATGCTAGTGGAAGATTTTATGCTACTAGCTAATAGTAAAGTTGCAGAATATATAGCCAAAAAAGCAAAACCTGAGATTCCTTTTGTCTATCGTGTACATGATTTGCCTAATCCAGAAAAACTAGCAGATTTTGCACAGTTTGCTGCAGAGATAGGATTTAAGTTTAAGTTAGATACCCCTGGGCAAATCGCTAAATCATTTAATACCCTCGCAGAAGATGTAAAAACCAACGTTAACCTTAAGTTGCTAGCTCCATTGGCGATACGCACCATGGCAAAAGCAGTTTATACTACTGAGAATATAGGTCACTACGGATTAGGGTTACAATACTATGCGCACTTCACTTCACCGATTAGGAGATATGCTGATGTGCTAGTACACAGGATATTGTTTGACAATCTAACCACCGATGTCAAACGTGTGGAAAAGGAAGTACTCGAACAAAAATCAAAATATATATCTGAAAAAGAACGAAAAGCCAATGATGCAGAACGCGAATCTATCAAGTACATGCAGACGGTGTATATATCTAAGTTTCTCGGAGAAACTTTTGATGGTGTAGTATCTGGAATGATCGAACGTGGAATATTTGTAGAGTTGGTCGATAGCAAGGTAGAAGGTTTCATAACTTTTGACAGCTTGAGCGAACCATATAGTACCAATAGTACTCGGCTGAAGGCTATATCCAAAACATCAGGAGATGAAATAAAAATGGGGCAGCAAGTAAAAGTAAAAATCATTGCTGCTAATCCAGATCAAAAGCGTACAGATATGATGTTGGTAGAGTCAGCTCAGTAGTCACTTTTACTTGAGGTACCGAACTACGATGCTGATACTAATGTTTCGTGGTTAACTAAATGCTATTGGATTTGTGGTTTATACCCCTATTCAAAGCCGTTGATGATCTGTATGAACTCATCTGCATTGAGCGAAGCTCCACCTACGAGGCCACCATCAACGTCAGGTTGTCCAAATATTTCTTTTGCATTACTAGCTTTCACAGAGCCACCATATAGAATACTAATGTTGTCTGAGGTTCTTTTGTTATACTTAGAAAGGATCATTTGTCTGATGGCCGCGTGCATCTCTTGAGCTTGCTGAGGTGATGCAGTTTCACCAGTTCCGATAGCCCAAATGGGTTCGTAGGCGATGACTATGTTTTTCATCTCACTAGGGGATAGTTCAAAAAGAGATTCTACCAGTTGGTTTTTGACATGAAGGATGTGCTTGGACGCGCGCCTTATTTCTAAAGGCTCGCCACAGCAAAATATTATTTTTAGACCTGCGTCAAGTGCGGCTCTTACTTTTAGTTTTAGGATGTCATTCGTTTCATTATTGTGCTCTCTTCGTTCCGAGTGTCCGATGATCACATAAGGTATTTTCATAGAAGCGAGCTGAGTTGGTGATATCTCTCCCGTATAGGCACCAGAATTTTTGTGATGACAGTTTTGAGCAGCTAGTAGAACTTTTGACCTACTTTTTATTTTCTTTTGCAGTGTAGTTAAGTGTATGAAGGGAACGGCTAGTATGACCAAGTTGTTTAGATCTCTTTTGAATTCTGAGATTCTAGAGGCGAGCGCAATGCCTTCATCTATGGTGGTATTCATTTTCCAATTACCCGCTGCAATATTCTTTCTATTCATTTTGTTATTAAATTTTCTATATGATATGAAAAGCTGTAAACTTAACACATATTTTGATCATTTTTGCAAAAAAGCTAAAAGTTTTGAAACTGCTCTGCTTCTATGACTTATTTTATTTTTGATTTCGGACGGTAGAGATGCAAAAGGCAGGTCGTATCCATCGGGTATAAATATAGGGTCGTAACCAAACCCTCCAACGCCTGCGGGTGCTAATGCAATGATCCCATCTACGATTCCTATAAAAAAATGAGACTCACCCTTGTCCACTAAGGTTATTACAGTTTTGAAATGAGCCTTCCTATTAGCATTATTTAGGAGAGCATGCAAAAGTTTTTGATTGTTTTTGTCAGCACTTCTTTCGTCGCCTGCATATCTAGCAGTATGCACTCCAGGTGCACCATTTAGGGCATCTACTAGTAGCCCAGTGTCTTCTGCGAGGGACCTCAAGCCGGTTTTTTCGTAGAGATAATTGGCTTTGATCTCTGCATTTTGTTCTATGGTATGCCCATTCTCCACGATGTCATCTAGTATGCCGAGATCTACTAGACCCTTGACTTCATAGTCGTGGATGATGGCTCTGAGCTCTGATAGTTTGTGATCGCTAGCGGTAGCAAAAGCGAGGACTTGTTTGTGTGATGTGTTGGTTTCGCTCATAAATATTTATAAAAATAGTACTTGAAGCTTTTCCCAAAGTGCTGTCTTTACTTTTGGGTTAGCATTTAATTGTATAATAGAATCCGTTGCTATTAGCGAAAGATCTTCCATTTTGATGATGGTATTGGTTTGGTAATTGATATTCAAACCTATGTCTTCGGGCTTTACGCCAAAAAGCAAAAGTCGGTTATAATTCAGTTTAAGCCCACTGAGCGATAACTTATCTTTTGGCTGTAGCCAAGTAAAATAAAGGTCACTTTCGAAGTCGTGTTTTATGGCAGCCACAAGTTTTTTTATGGTTGCGAGATCAGATTCATGGCTGTTTTCCATTAATGCCAAAATGAGCAATTTTTTTTTACCTTGCCCCATGATATTAAGATCATTTGGATCTGTATCTATTAGTTGATAAACTTGATCTTCGTTGTAGGTATTCAAAATATAATTTTTAAAAATTAAACATTATAAAATTATGTTTTAAAAAATACAATTATTTAAATAATTATTGGAAAATCACAAAATCTTCGTACTTTTGTACCACAAATTAAATGTAAAAAGTTGGTAAATAAAAGTTTTTTAATCTTAATTATTTATTTGCCACAAAAGTAGTAAAGATTTATGTTAAATTTAGTGCTTTCCTACCGATGCCAAACTCACTATCGTGAGCGTACATCAGCTTACTTATTAACATTTTTAAACCCTTAAATCTTTTTTTTTGTAAAACTTTTTTAGTTATAAACGATTAAGATTATATCTAAGTGATAGATAGTAATATCGCATTTTATAAATATAGTAAACCCAACCTTATGAAATATCCATTTAAAATTAATTTAACTCAAAACTCTAGGCTTAAGGATGTCGATTTTGACAACTTACCGTTCGGTAAAGTATTTTCAGATCACATGTTTGTAGCTGATTATATAGATGGAAAGTGGACCAATCTCGAAATTCGACCAGTCGATTATCTTTCTATTCATCCTGGCAATATGGCATTGCATTATGGACAGTCTATTTTTGAGGGGATGAAAGCAACTAGAGATGATGAAGGTACCCCATTGCTTTTCAGACCAGAGCTTCATGCCAAGCGGATCAATGCTTCTGCTCATCGTATGTGTATGCCTCAGATTCCTGATGATTTGTTTATCCAAGCAATTAATAACATAGTGGCGTTAGAGAAAAACTGGATTCCACCGACTAAAGGGTCGGCACTTTACCTCAGACCGTTTATGTTTGCTACTGATGAGACGATAGGTGTCAAAGCATCAGATACCTATAAGTTTATCATATTTACCATGCCTGTAGGACCATACTATAGTGAACCAGTTAATCTGATCGCACAAGATAAATATGTGCGTGCAGTCGTAGGTGGAGTCGGTGATGCCAAGACATCAGGTAACTATGCAGCGTCTCTGCTGCCTGCTCAAGAAGCTAGAGCAGACGGATTTCATCAAGTGATGTGGCTAGACGGAATACATAGGAAATATATCCAGGAAGTAGGTACTATGAATATCTTTTTTGTAGTCGATGGTGAAGTACTAACACCCAATCTCGATGGTGCGATTCTCGATGGAATCACGCGTAGAAGTATCATCCAACTACTAGAAGACGCTGGACATAAAGTTACTCAGCGACCTATATCTATAGACGAAATAGTAGAGGCTGACAAAAAAGGCAAACTGACTGAGATGTTCGGTACAGGTACGGCTGCTGTAGTAGCACCTGTAGGCAAGTTGAAGTACAAGGACTATACAATCAATTTTGTACAAAAAGCAGATTCAGTTGGTCAGTATGCTAAAGACACCATCAATGGATTGAGAAACAGAACTATCGAAGATAAGCATCATTGGTTATCAGAAGCGCAGGCATACGAAATGGTAGGCTAGTAAGTTAACGTACCAAGAAAAATATTTTTAGGGAAGTCCAAAAAAGATACAACTCTTTTTTGGGCTTTTTTTTATTTGCAAAATTATCATATCATTTAACGATGGATTTTTAACAATGATAATATTTTTTGTGAAAAGTATTAAAATATACCAACTAATTTGAATGTCTTTAAGCTTAATTTTTTAAATAGTATTACGAACAATTTCTATAAGATAGTTTTTAATGTTATACTTTATCTACTCAATATGAAGTTCTTACATTTAATTATGACATGTTATTTTATCATTTCATTATCTCTTACCACTTGTAAGTATACACAATTTGCAAAGCAAAATATTAAAGTGGAGATTAAAAAAGAAGTAAGCTTTAGGGACTCAAAGATTGATGAATTACCAGAATGTTTTTTTAATATCAGTGGGTTCATAGATATAAGGAAGATAAGGATGGATCTCAATTCTTCAAACCAGAGGTTAAAGTAAAATTGTATAAGTTATAGAGTAATCAACTATTTTTTAATAGTGATCGTACTTGTAGGTATAAATGGCTAGCGCCTAATGATGCTCATAAAATGAAAGATGCCACTTGGACTTATATTCCTGATGGATTGTATATATTAGAAAATGAGATTAATATAATTGATGTGTATTGAATTCATAGTATTTCGGATTCTCTTTTATTAATAAAAAAAGAAGAGGTACCTTTTAATAACATCTATGGGAAATGGAAATTGGTTGAGACGAGACGGCGTAAAAAGAGCGATCTAGATTGTGTGATAGACATTAAGGGCAATGAGGTGATTATTAGTAAAGCAGGTAAAGTACTTCATTCTTATGACATGTTTCAATCTCTTAGAAGAATTGGCGAACCTATTGCTTTAAATTTTGATGTAGCTATATCTAAGCTATACCCATGGATAAGGAGCGGCATTATGGTATTATTAATGATACATTAAACTTAGAAATAGAGAATATTATGGTAAGCAAATTTATAAGATATTATTAGAAAAATATAAATGAAGAATAAATCAAACTTCCCTACACTGGCTTATGTATTTTTTTTGCTTTTTTAGTATGTTCAGGGCAAACCTGTCAGCAAGTATAGCCATCTAAATGTAATGATGTAGAAGTCTTTTATGACCCTTTTGTTGAGACTTAAGGGCCAAGTTCTGACAATAACCCTAACTATCAAGATAGATTCTATTTAACTGATTTATACTACAGGAGTAATAATCAAAACTTCTCTGGATTAATAATTGAGTTTAAGGATTCCTATTTTGAGCAAGCTACTGATACAGTCATCAATATCGCTTCCACAGACCCATCCATTGTGCGATTTACTTCTAACACTGCTTTACCTACTACAAATGGAAAAGCATTTTCTCACCTTGGGACAATATCGTGGGATGTAAAATATCTTGATTTTGGGACAACTGCAGTTGGAACTCAGAAATTTATTTTTTTTAGATTTGAATGGTCAGCCGTTTTCAGGGTTTCAACTAACGTTTGGTCATCCACCTAGTCAATAAATTGATTATCAGTATAATGGATTCGTTTCCTTGTTTTAATAATTACTGTAAGCAATGATTTCTGTTTTGAAGTTTGCCATCTAACTCCAAATTTATTGATAACTCGCTTAAAACCTATGATTATGACAGCTATCGTTTCTATATAATTTATGTGTTTAGGGTTATTCTTAATCTATAAAGGTATATTATCATACTTTAAAATGAAAGCTATAAAAATGCGGGGCGAATTTACAAGGGCTTTTATAATTGAAGTAATTAAAAAAGAAGATTATAACCCAGAGTATGGAAAATCTATTAGTTATTGGCCTGTATATGAATTTTTAGATATGTATGGTGCTGTACACAGGCAAAAGCCTTCCTCAACTACGAGCATGGAGATGTACAAGATTGGTGATGTAGTAGAGAATGCATATTACCTGGAAAGTGATCATGAAATTTTGATATTAACAAATGTAGGTATGTGGAAAGATATTATCAGTTATATCTTGAGTGAAGTATTTTCATTCTGCATAGGATTGGCAGTACTTTTAGGGTAATTATTGTATAAGCGTTGTTTTTGATCCAGTGATATTTGAGAACGGAATAATTATAAAGATATTTAAAGAGAAATTTAGTTTTCGTGTTTTTAGTTTTGGCTAGCAATCTATAAGTTTTCAATCTCAAAAAAAGTATTTTTAAAAATATGACAAAAATTGTCATGACAAATAAAAAATGTTGTATCTTTGTGGTATGAATGCATCATTTTCTATATACCTAAAGACACTTCGCATGGAGCGTAACCTAAAAATGCGAGAAGTCGTTGCCAAAACTGGCATCGATCAGGCATTGATTAGCAAGTTTGAGCATGGGAGTAGGATTCCTACAGATGAGCAAGTTGTTGCTTTGTCAAGATGTTTTGAGGTTGAGTATAGTGAGCTCAAAAAACATCAGTTAGCTGAGATGGTATATGCTGTTTTGGCAGATGAGCCTTTTGCACTTGAGGCTTTAGTATTGGCTGAGCCTAGGATTGAGTACCTTACGAGTATGCTTCCGACTGAGACTATTGAGGTTTCTTCTGCAGTTCAGTTAACGTTAGATAAATTAGATATACTTAAGGCAGAGCTCGGTAGTCTGAGACAGGAGCAAGGCGTCCATGTCAGTAAGGTAGATGAGCATTTTGCTTTGAGATATACCTATGAGTCCAACAAAATAGAAGGAAATACGCTCACGCTTAGCGAGACGATGATGGTGATAAAAGAGGGTATTACGATCAGTGGAAAATCCGTCAATGAGCACTTAGAGGCTATTAATCACAGTGAGGCTATAGAGTTGATGTATGATTTTGTGGGTCGCAAAGTTGCTTTTACTGAGTATCTGATGTTGCAGTTTCATGGGTTGATCTTGAGAGGTATAGATAGATCTAATGCTGGTCGATACAGAAATGTAAACGTTCGTATCCTTGGTGCGGAGCATATCCCTCCTGAGCCTTATTTGATATCAAAATTAATGGAAGATTATTTTCTGTTTTATCAGTCTTCTCATCGTCGATTGCATCCTGTGCTTCTTGCTGCTGAAATGCATGAGCGCTTAGTTACTATTCATCCTTTTATAGATGGCAATGGCCGTACGAGTCGCTTGGTCATGAATCTTATATTGCAGATGCATGGTTATCCTTTGGCTATACTCAAAGGGGATCATACTTCTCGCTTGAGTTATTTCAGAGCACTGGAGGCTGTGCAGGTAGATGGTAATCCAGAGTCTTTTTACAGTTTGATTATAGATGCGGTTACACGCACGCTGGAGGAACGCATTGATTTATTGAGGACTACTGAGGAGGCTTAGTTTCAAAAGTTATGAATACTTAAAGTAGCTGTTTTGTAGGTTTGCTGTTATATTGGAGCTTTTGTAAACCTACAAAACTGGCTTCTCTTTTTATTGTGTATAATTGGTTTAAATACTAAATTTTTACGATTCTCAATGTGCCCTTATTCTTTTCCTTGCTTTTTCTTACCTTTGTGGTAATGATCTAAGTATTTATGGCTCAAAAACACATACCGGCTTCTTTGACTTCACTCAACCGACAGCAAAAAACTGCTGTTATGGCTGAGGATCGTCGTGTACTTGTACTCGCAGGTGCAGGATCTGGTAAAACCCAAACTTTGCTTCAAAAAATCTTATATCTCATCAACGAGAAAAATGCTAAACCATCCGAAATATTGGCGATAACGTTTACCAAAAATGCTGCCAATGAAATGATAGATCGCCTCATTTTGTCAGAGGATACGGAAGGAAGGTACAAAGATATTTTACAAAACAAAAAACTTTCTGAGCGTACTAAGGTCGCTCACCGTAGAGCTGAGATGCAGCGTGTGGGTTGGATTCGCAATTTGACGATGCGCACGTTTCATAGTTTGTGTTATAGTATTTTGAAGACGTACGGAGTTAGTGAGTTTGACAATAGGTTTAAGCTAATCACAGATTCCGAAAACACTGATGATGAGATGGCGAGTTTCTCTGCTTCTGAGACGACTTATGGTGTACTGCACAAAGCATTGATCGATTGCTGTTCAGAGAAGAATTTTTTGATAGCATTTAAGCGATACGTCTTGGATTACCTAGTGGATAAGCTTCATTTGCCAAAGAAATCTGCTTTGGCACTATCTAGTGACAATAAGATTTATACTTCACTCAATGGTACCAAAGTCAGATCTAAGTCTGAGCAGTATATTGCTGATTGGTTATATCGCCACAATCTCAAGTTTGTGTACGAACCAAGAGTGACTTTTCAGGAGTTTTCGTTTTTTCCAGATTTTTATATTCCTGATGCCAATCTTTATCTAGAACACATAAGTAATCTGAGTAAGGGCAGTGACTTTAAAGAAAAACAGTTTAATGCTGCGGGCAAGCTTCTAGTCAAAACCTACGAGGAGATGACTCGTGATACTTCTATGTTTAATCTAGCCTTGGAACGAATCATTAAAAACCAATTGCCAAAAGGTTATGATCTCGATGCTGTGCTGTACTATGAGGAGGAGTTTAAAGGAAGACATCATGAGATACGCAACTTTTTGAGACAGCTCATCAGGGTGATTGATATGGTCAAGGTGGATAATCTCTACATTCAGTCCGTGGCAGACACAGCTGCTGAGGATCCACATGAGCGCATCAGGGATTTCTATAAGCTTGCTGTGCCTATCATCGAGAAGTATGAGGCTTACTGTGTAGATCGCTCTTATATGGATTTTAATGATCTCAATATCAAAGCTATAAATTTACTTCAGAATAGTGAAGAGATCAGGCAAAAATTCTTTCAGCAGTACAAGTATATACTAGTAGATGAGTTTCAGGATGTGAATAAAATTCAAGTGAGTTTTATCAAAACACTCATGAATCCAGACGCTCAATTGTTCTGTGTAGGTGACGATTGGCAGAGTATTTATGGTTTTCGAGGGTCAAATGTTCAGTATATTGTAGAGTTTAGTAAATTTTTTAAGGATGCGAAGTGTATCAACTTACAGACCAACTATCGCAGCACTTCTCATATAGTAGATGCTAGTACTGAGGTCATCCGCAATAATCGTTTTATGGTGGACAAAAACATCAAAGCATATAAAAAATCGCGCCGAAAAATAGAGGTACACGCTGCTGTTGATTTTGAGGACGGGGTGGAATTTGCGGTGGTGCAGGTTAAAAAACTACTCAAAAATGGCATTATTGGTGATCAGATATTATTTCTCTATCGCCGTAGCAAAATGTTTGAACCATACAGAGAGCGTTTTCGTAAAGAAAAAATTATGGTTAATGCCAAAACCATTCATGCTGCTAAAGGACTAGAGAGTAAGGTGGTATTCATCATTGGGTTGACCCAAGGTTCAGGCGGTTTCCCAGATGTATGGCTAGATGATCGTATCTATCAGATCATTCGTCCGGTCAAGTATGACACTTTACTTGAAGAAGAAAGAAGGCTTTTTTATGTAGCATTGACTAGAGCCGAAGACACGCTCTTTCTTATCACTGAGAGAGGCAACGAGAGTATGTTTATAGATGAGATACCAGATACATACAAAGTTATGAACCGCAAAAGCCAATTGACGATTCTTGCCGAAAATCTTAGCTGTCCTAAGTGCAAACATACTGTAGAACGACATTTTCAGTATTGCTCTTCTTGTGGCGAGAAAGTTGGTGGTTAGATTGTGTTTCTTATCAGATTAGATACTCAGAAGTTTTGATTTGTTATGTCAGATATCATTAACACAAGTTTTATTACTTAAAAATTAAGCGATCAGTACTAGATGCTTATAACCACTAATCTTGTGGTAAAAGTCTAGGTATAAGGCCTTATAAAAGGATTTGATTATCAAGAAATTTATTGGACTTATTTGTTTGAACTATTGGTATTTCCTACAATCAGCAAATAAAAATGCCTTTTAAGTTATAACAACTTATAAGGCATTTAGTACATGGGATTTCCTGTTTTAGAAGGTATAAGCATAGCCAGCAGTCAGTGCTACACCTGTGTTCTGGAGGGTGAGGTTGATGAGAGGATTGCTTAGCATATTGGTCAAGCCATAATTGTATCTCACATCGGCAAAAAGCTTGCCATGACCTGCCTTGATTTCGCCACTGGCACCAAGTGTTGCACTTACTTCTATACGATTGTATAGGTCATTGCTCAAGTCTATATTGACTCTAGGTAGATTTATATCTATAATCAATGAAGCGATAGGTCTGAGATGTGCATTAGCAGCATAACTGATGGTTGGGCCCGCAATGGCATAAAATTTTGCATTTTCGTTTCCTATGCTATATTTGATTAAGAGTGGAGTCTCTACATAATTAATGCGTGTGTTGGCCCTAACACCGATGGGAAGATTTATCCCTATCACGCTGAAGCCAGTTGCTAATCCTGTGGAGAATCCTTTTTGCGTATAGTTTAGTTCTGGTCTGAACGAAAAACTATTTGAAATTGGAATTTCGGCTATAGCCCCAACTGTAAAACCTGTATAAGAGTTGGTATTGGGCAGTAAGTCGTTGATCACACCACTAGACCTTACATCGGCGATATTTGCACCTATTTTTACTCCTACACTTACTTGTGCATTTGAGATATTGGTAGTTCCAAATACTAACAAAACTAATTCTGCAATTCTTGTTTTTAGATTGATTTGTCTTATGATGATTTGATTTTAAATATTTAAACTTATTGAATTATAATACTTTTATGACGGGTGCTTTATTGATGCTTTAGTTAATTTTTATGTAATAATATAAGCTGATGTGTTAATATTATAGATCATATTTTGGATAATACCTATCTTTATATACTGTCAGAGATTTAAATAGTTTTGTTTTGAAATAACCTTTATGGAAGTAATGTTTCGTTATGAGCCTTCAAAATCTTGCTATTCATAATGTGTTATTTATACATTAATAAAATTTATATTTTTAAAAAACAAAAGATTTAAGTATGTTTTTTTTGTTAAAATTTTGTAAATATTAAAATTGGTCGTACCTTTTGAACTCAATTTACCCATTGTGTTGATAACATGACGGGAAAGCAATAATTCATCATCTTAAAATCGTTAAAAAAATGAGCGTAGAGACCAAAGACATTAGAAATGTAGTTTTGTTGGGTCATTCTGGATCGGGCAAAACGAGTATAGCTGAAACCATGCTTTATGAGTCTGGTGCTATAAGCAGAATGGGGACTGTGGATGGAAAGAATACTACTTCTGATTATTCAACTATTGAGCAAGAGCGGCGCAACTCACTGTTCAGTACGCTGATGCATGCTAAATGGCGAGGTGTCAAAATCAATCTGCTAGATACTCCTGGTTTTGACGATTTTATAGGTGAGGTGATCTCGTCGCTAAAAGTGGCAGACAACGCTGCTATCGTACTCAATGCTGCTCATGGTGTAGAAGTAGGGACAGAGTTGATATGGGATTATGTGCAGGATTTCAAGACGCCTGCCATATTTGTAATCAATCAAGTAGATCACGAAAAATCTGATTTTGAATCAACTCTTGAGCAAACTATAGAGCGATTTGGATCAAAGGTCGTGTCTGTACAGTATCCCATCAATCAAGGCACTGGATTCGATACGATCATCGATGCGCTGCGCATGGTGATGTACGTGTTTGATGCTAATGGTGGCAGACCGAAAAAAGAACAAATCCCAGCCAGTGATATAGATCGTGCAAATCAAATGCACAATGCTCTAGTAGAGATAGCTGCAGAAAACGAAGAAGGTTTGATGGAAAAATATTTTGATCAAGGTACACTCTCAGAGGAAGATCTCACCAAGGGCTTGAGAATAGCACTTGCCAATCAACAGTTTTACCCAGTATTTTGCTGCTCAGCAAGTCAAAATATGGGCACTGGTAGAATCATGGGATTCATAAAAGATATTGCGCCATCTCCAGCTGACTTGCCACCTTTCACATTGACTAATGGCAAAAAATTGTCGTATGATTCTGATGGACATCCGGCACTGTTTATATACAAGACGATCTCTGAGCCACAAGTAGGCTTAGTTTCATACTTTAAAGTATATTCGGGAACGATCAAATCTGGCGATGACCTCATCAATACTAAGACTGACAGTCATGAACGCATTAGTGGCATATACGAAGCTAATGGTAAAGTGAGATCACACATAGACTCACTCAAAGCTGGTGATATAGGTGTGACACTAAAACTCAAAAACTCACATACTAACAATACACTGTCTAGTAAAGGAGACCCTTTTGAGATCGAGCCAATCCACTTTCCAGAGCCGCGCATTCGCACTGCGGTAGTGCCCCCTAGCAAGTCTGACATGGAGAAACTCATCAAATCTCTTCATCAAATATCAGAAGAAGATCCCACACTCATCGTAGAGCAGTCTGCCACACTTAAGCAAACAATAATACATGGCCAAGGTCAACTCCACTTAGATTTGATTAAATATAGAATTGAAAAAGTAAACGGCATCCAGATGGAATTCGAGCAACCTCGTATACCCTACAGAGAAACCATCACTACATCAGCCAATGAAGTCTATCGCCACAAGAAGCAGAGCGGCGGATCAGGTCAGTTTGCAGAGGTGCACATGCGTATAGAGCCATACTATGACGATATGCCCAATCCAGAGGGTCTAAATGTCAAAAATATAGAAGTGGACGAATTGCCATGGGGAGGTAAACTGGCTTTCTACTGGTGCGTAGTAGGTGGCACGATTGATACTAAATATGCTAATGCAATCAAAAAAGGCATTATGCAAAAAATGGAAGAAGGTCCACTTACGGGCTCTAACTGCCAAGACATACGCATATCAATCTATGATGGCAAAATGCATGCAGTGGATTCTAATGATATGGCGTTCATGCTAGCTGCTGTAGGTGCATTTAGAGCAGGATTTAAGGATGCTCGCCCACAGATATTAGAGCCAGTATATGAGGTTGAGATTACCTGTCCAGATAAGTATCTAGGAGATATCACAGGCGACCTTCAGACACGAAGGGCTATGATTATAGGTATGGATTCTGATGGGCATTACCAAAAGATCAAAGCCAAAGTTCCTATCGCTGAGATGTACCAGTATTCGTCTTCGCTTAGATCTATGTCACAAGGACGGGCTAAGTTCACACGTAGATTTACAGAGTATCAGCCAGTCACAGCAGAGATCCAACAGCGATTGAGCGCTGCGCATAATGAGGAGGCAGATTAGACATAATTTTATAACCGATGTACATCTTTTGTTTTTCTGAAGGTGTACATCGGTATAAATTTTAGCTACTCCTAACTTTTACAAATCTCCCAATAAGGGCCTGAGCACGATCTCCTCTACCACGGCAGACGGCCCGAGTGCATAGGTAGCATATACTGCATCTGCTATATCTTGTGCTTCCATGAGTCTGTCGTGGGGTAAATCTACTCCGGACCATGAATCACTCCAGGTCGCCCCAGGTAAGATTGCAGTGACTTTGACGCCTGACGACTTTAACTCTTCTCTTAGTACTTTGGTAAATCCTAACAATGCAAATTTTGATATGCTATAAGATCCGCCATTGGGGTAAGCGATTTTACTTGCTACGCTACACATATTGAAGATGTGGCCTTTACCGTTTTTGATGATAGTGGGCAGTAAGGCTCTCGTGAGATTATATGCACTGTATAGATTAGTCTCGATCATACGCTCTAACGTTCCTTCTGCTTCCTGACTAAGCTCGCCAGGTAAGAATACTCCTGCATTGTTGACCAAAATGATCTGTTCGTCATCAAACGAATCAACTACTACTGAACCAAATCTTTTGACCTCATCAGGATTGCTTACATCGCAAACATCAGACATGACTCTGACATCATATTTTGATAGCAAGTCTTTGCCCATAGCGATGAGGTCATCTTGGTTTCTAGCACAGATAGCGATATTGTGTCCGTGTTCAGCAAATTTGTATGCGATAGCTCTACCTATTCCTTTGGTAGCTCCTGTGATTATAACTGCCATATTTGTAGTATTTATTTTGATGTTTTATTGAGTATCTCACCTCCCAAACTTCATACCTAGGTATTTTGTTCGAGCAAAGCATTTATATTTATAGGTTAATGTCGTTTAGATAAGCTAATTTTATCGTGTTTTTACTACCCCAACTCCTAACACTAAAGCGTCACGTGGTCTCTTTAAAAAGAGGGGCTAAGTCTCCCCTTCCTTTTCAAGAATGATTGAAAGGTGTGTAGTGAAATCGTGGTGCTGATCACGATTTAATAAAGAAACCACGAACCTTATTTTTAATCATGAGTTTAATTAAAGAAGGTTACTTTCAAAATAATATAGAATAATGAGTGACAATACAACCTCATTTGCTAATTTTGCATCTGATACCATACATATAGAAGTATCACAAGGCAGAAAGGCCATTTTTATTGAGTTAAAAATCATAATGTGAATTTGAATTTATTTTACCATTTTGGTAATTTTATCCTTTGGCATGGTCAGATCATAAGGCGACCAGAAAACTGGCGTATGTATTACAAAGAAACCATCCGTCAGATGTATGATATCGGTATAGGATCGCTTCCTATCGTGTTTTTGATTTCGATATTCATCGGGGCTGTGACGGCGGTCCAGTTTTACTATCAGATGGCAGGATCATTGATTCCGGCGTACTACATAGGCTATATTGTGCGTGACATGACGATCATAGAGCTAGCACCAACGATTACTTGCCTCGTTCTAGCAGGCAAGGTGGGTAGTAATATGGCTGCGGAGCTCGGCGGTATGCGGCAGAAGGAGCATATAGATGCCATGGAAATCATGGGCGTCAATACTTCAGCTTATCTAGTCCTGCCCAAACTAGTGGCGGCACTGCTCATGATTCCTGTACTAGTAACGGCAGCAGCCATCATCGGGATACTAGGAGCATACCTAGCAAGTGTGCCGTCGGGCTTATTTTCAGGTGCTGACTTTATCAAAGGGATTAGATCTTTTTTTGAGCCATACAATGTTTTTATGATGTTTGTCAAAGCCTTTGTTTTTGGATATATCCTAACTGCTGTGTCCTGCTATCAAGGTTACTTTGTAAAGGGTGGAAGTATAGAGCTCGGAGAAGCCAGTACAAGAGCTGTGGTATATAGCAATATATTGATTTTGCTATCAGATTATATCATCGCATTAGTATTGACAGCGTAAAAGATAACAGAACAGGTAAAATTAAGAAGTGAAAAATAGAAATTATTTTTAAATGGTAAGAGCAGAAAATATATTTAAGCAATTCGGTGATCAAGAGGTGCTCAAAGGCATTAACTTTACTTTTGAGGCAGGCAAAACCAATCTAGTGATAGGCAAGTCAGGCTCAGGCAAGACCGTGTTGCTCAAAATATTAGTAGGATTATTTGCGCCTACATCGGGCAAGGTTATGTATGACCAACAAGATCTGGTCACTTCTAGCAAGGATGAATTGCGCAAACTGCGTATGGAAGTAGGTATGCTTTTTCAAGGTAATGCACTTTTTGATTCGATGACAATAGAAGAAAATATCAGATTTCCATTGGATATGTTTACTAAGCAGACCCCAAAAGAGAAACTCAAACAAGTTAACTACTGCCTAGACCGGGTCAGCTTAGCAGGAAATAACAAGAAATTTCCTTCCGAAATATCTGGTGGTATGCAGAAGCGTGTAGGTATCGCTAGATCTATAGTACTGAATCCAAAGTACCTGTTTTGTGACGAACCCAACTCTGGACTAGATCCGCAGACATCTATCACTATAGATGCGCTGATCTATGATATCACGGTAGATAATAATATCACGACGATCATCAATACCCATGATATGAACTCTGTGATGGAGATAGGCGACAATATCTGCTTGCTTGACAAAGGTAAACTAGCATGGAAGGGCAATAAAGATCAAGTATTGACTGATAAAAGTGAAGTGCTTTATGACTTTATATTTGCTTCTCCATTTTTGCAAAAGCTTATCAAAAATTATAAGTAGTCATTATATAAAAGATGCTTTCCACTTCGCATCTGGCATCGCACAGTATGCTTGCCTGCCGAAGATTTGATATCTGTGTTTTGCAATTGTTTTATAAATACTGCGACTGACTAGGGTAGGGAACAGATTTATAATGTAGCTTAGTAATCTCCATTGGCCTCCGAGTAGTGATAGGCTTTTGATGGCTGCACGCTCATAGATATACCATTGGTCTTGGTACAAAAGTAGGGTGCTTGATAATGTTTTTGGCGAAAGCCCATTAATCTCTTTAGGAAAAAAATTTTCGGCTACAGCCGCCTGAATAGACATAAACCTAAACAATAATCCTTCATCTCGCTTCAATATAAACTGAACCGTACGATCACAAAGTACACACTCGCCATCATAAAAAAGGATAGGGTGAGCTTGTGCTATCAGATGTATGTTTTTACTATCCATTATGAAAAAATCTCTCTCAATAGGTCATCTACTCTAGATAAGGTTTTGACTTCGATTCCATAATTTTTCTTTGCCAACATATCGGACTTATGCTTAGATATGTATATAGACTCGAAGCCTAGACGACTGGCTTCCTGGATGCGTTGCTCGACTCTACTGACAGGTCTAATCTCACCAGATAGCCCTACTTCACCTGCAAAACAGATGCTCTTGCTCACATGTATATCATTGAGTGACGAGATGAGCGCACTTACTATCGCTAAATCTATGGATGGATCTGTGACCTTGATACCACCAGCGATATTGAGGAAGACGTCTTGCTGACCAAAGTACAAACCGCATCTTTTTTCTAGTACGGCTAGGAGCATGGACAGTCTGCGTAGATCAAATCCTGTGGCAGAACGCTGTGGCGTGCCATAGACTGATGGGCTTACGAGTGCTTGGGTCTCTATCAATAGTGGTCGCAATCCCTCTACTGATGCAGCTACGGTACTGCCGCTGAGCATAGAGTCGTCGGGTGAGATGAGCAGCTCTGAAGGGTTGGGTATCTCTCTAAGGCCTTGCACATCCATAGCGTATATGCCTATTTCGTCGGTTGACCCAAAACGGTTTTTGAGTGTACGCAAGATCCTATAAGCGTAGTGCTGATCTCCCTCAAACTGTAACACCACATCTACGATATGCTCAAGGAGCTTTGGACCTGCAATGCCTCCTTCTTTGGTGATGTGACCGATCAAAAAGATAGGTATATTGGATTCTTTTGCGTATCGCTGGAGCTCGCCGGTACACTCACGCACCTGTGAGACACTGCCAGGTGTACTGTCTATAAACGGACTGATGAGCGTCTGTATCGAGTCTATGATGATGAGATCAGGCAGGAGTTTGTTGGCTTCCTTGAGTATCGTTGAGATATTTATTTCAGTATATAGGTAGCAATCGGGATTTTTGTAGGAGAGCCTCATGGCGCGCATTTTGATTTGGTCTTCGCTCTCTTCTCCCGATACGTAGAGTATTTTTCTTTTTTGCTTGAGTGCTATCTGTAAAAGGAGAGTAGATTTGCCTATACCTGGCTGCCCACCTATGAGTATGAGCGATCCTGGCACTAGTCCACCACCGAGTACGCGATTGAGCTCATGATCGTGCATGTCTAGTCTATTATGTGAGGTCGCTGAGATCTCTTCTATCTTGCGAGGTATGACTTTTGGTTTTTGTGGATCGCGCCATACTTTTTCTTTTTCGGTTTTGGCGGTATCTTTTTCTATGATTTCTTCTTGGTAGGTATTCCACTCACCACAAGCGGGGCATTTGCCTATCCATTTGGGTGATTCGGCACCACAACTGTTACAAAAAAAACTAGATTTTACTTTCAAAAGAAATATTTATTTAAAAATAATTAAAAAAATTATCAAAAAAATGTGACACGACCATTTACTATCTGTCTAAAGAACGTAAACAATAAAATATACGAATAGATTTTTATAAAGGGATTTAAAGAAATATTGTTTTCAATTGGTTTTTTGGGGTTATGCGAGGTTCGACTAGTTCGGCCTCGCTTTTTTTTTATATAAACTACTGTTTTTCTTTTCTATTCATAGAGAGATGTACCAAGGCGGATTTTAGCTTCCCACCGATAGATGGATTTATTTTTTCTAAACTTATACTTGCTTTAACTACAGCTGGAAAAGTAATCATCATGCGCTCAATGATCGATTGACCTAGCGTTTCTATTAAGCTTCTTGGTACATTCATTTCTTCTTTGATGATGGTATACATGGTCTGATAGTTGACAGTTTCAGTCAATAGATCATCTGCAAAATCAGTATTGTATAACGTCACTTTTGCATTGACTATAAATTGTGATCCTATGAGCTGCTCTTCTGCGTAGTAGCCATGATATGCATAAAAAGCGGCTTCTCGTATCTCTATTTTTGTTTTCAATTATTATATTTTTGATTATTTGATTATTTGGCTGTTGCCAATAGCTAAACAAACATTGCTAGGGTATTTGTTTTTATGAAGGAAGGATAATGCTAAAATGGGATAATGCTAAAATGATAAAATGCTAAAATGGGATAATTCTAAAATGATACAATGATACAATGATACAATGATAAAATGCTAAAATGGGATAATGCTAAAATGATACAATGCTAAAATGATACAATGCTAAAATGGGATAATGCTAAAATGATATAATGATACAATGGGATAATGCTAAAATGATACAATGCTAAAATGGGATAATGCTAAAATGATATAATGCTAAAATGCTAAAATGGGATAATGCTAAAATGGGATAATGCTAAAATTTACCAGACACACTTTATTGAACAGTCTCCACTTTATTGAACAGTCTCAACAGTCTCAAGGAAGTTCCCAAGATTCAATCTCTCATTCACACATTCAATCATTCAATCATTCAATCATTCATTCAATCAATCAATCATTTAGCTAAATAGGTGGTATCTTTTGCTTTTGACAATATTTTTGTGATTTCTTGTGCTTCACTCAGTAGAAAATTTAACTTAACGAGATCATTAGAAAGTTGAGCATCTTTGATTACGTCTAACCAATATTCGGTCTCATCCGCTTCCTCTACCACTATACATAATTTGCTAAAGAACTCGGCTTTTGATCTTCCTCTACATGCAGCCCTATAGTTTGCCCCTACCGAAGTTGCTGATTTTACTATTTGATAAGTAATCACCGCTGACGCTTTACACACTTTTAACGTTTCACAAAATGCAATAACATCTACCGCCATCTTTTTTGTTCTTGCCTTGAGATCTTCTATAAATTTTTCTTTGCTTGTCATACTTTTTTAATACTTAAATTACACAATGCTAAAATGATACAATGCTAAAATGCTATAATGGTTAAGGAAGTTCCCAAAATTCAATCAATCAAGCATTCACACATTGAATCATTCACACATTCAATCATTCAAGCATTCAATCATTCAATCATTCAGACATTCAATCAATCAATCATTCACACATTCACACATTCACACATTCAATCATTCAATCATTCAATCAGACATTCACACTGTTACAACCTCCTCTTATTTTCGATAAAAATCGATTTTAGACTTTTTAAAATTTTCTAACTTTAACATAACAGATAAATTAAAAAATAATCCCCTCTCTTTCCAGGATGCCTCTACACGTTTGGGTTAGCAGGGCTCGGGGAAGTCATTTATGGGGTGTAGGTAGCAGCAATCATAGGCCATATACTGTGGTTATACCTCGCTACCAACGTAAAGCTCACGTGCGCTGTGTGATGATGTTGCAAAAATACAGAATGCCACCGCCAAAAAATGGCGGCAGGTAAAATAAATCAAAAATAAGTAATTTTTTTATTCACGACCATCTGCGTTGAGCCATGGGATACTCGTCCTCTCCGCATATAGAGTGATTCCTGCCGCCACGGATGTTGACAAGATCCTGGCCATATATGACGACATTGAACTCATACTTTACCTCTCCTGCGAAGTAGTAGTGGTGGTTGTTTTTGCAATACTCAATAGGGAATCCATCATCCCTGAGGTCACTCATGATGCGTTCTACTGATCGCTTACTGATACCTAGTCGTGCTGCTAGCTGCTCTGTAGAACCTGTGGCTTTGGTTCTGATTAAGGACAAGACCCTATCTATGTCTCCCAATTCTCCTATAACTTTTCTTTTCATCCTCTAGATTTTAATTTTATATGTATTCAAAATTTAACTATACTTTTCTATACTAAATATAGGCTTAGATGAATACTCAAACCCAAAAACTAGGGGTCAGCAGTGTTTTAATTTGGTTTTGCACCTATCTGTTATCCATTAATATGACATATCACGACCTTATAATGCTGTCTAAGGCTTGATTAAAATTAATACACATTTATAAATAGGTTCAAAACGTTAATGCATATATGATGTAATATATTTGATTTGCGAATTATTTAATAATTAATTTCCTGACAAAAAATCCCATGAAGACCATTGGTAGATCTTGCATGGGATTTTTATATTTTGAAGTGATTATGAAATATAATATTAATTTATTTTTAAGACATTAATTTCCGATATTTTAGCTTTTTGTATTCCATAACTTTGGCTATGAATATACAAAAGATCTTTATCCTGAAAACCAAGCACTTACTACTCACTTTAACATATATTATTAACTCACTTCTATACTTTTCAAAAGTTAAGCGTTCGCTTATTTGCGTTCTAAAAGTACTTTTCTAGAAAGTCTAAGTTTGCCTGTTTTAGGATCTGTACCTATGATTTTGACTTGGATTACTTCGCCGACTTTGAGGACAGTACTTACATCTTCGATACGCTCGTGAGCTACCTCAGATACGTGTAGCAATCCACTCTGACCAAAGAACTTGACGAATGCACCGTAAGGCATAATCGATTCTACTTCGGCATCATATACGTCTCCTACAGATGGTGTAAATGCGATTCTAGCGATAGCTTCTTTGGCTGCGCGGAGACCGTCGCCATTGGTACTTGCTATGGTCACTACACCTTTGTCGCCCACTTCTTCTATATTGATGATCGTACCAGTTCTAGCTTGTAGCTCTTGGATGATCTTACCACCAGGCCCTATCACTGCACCGATATACATTTTGTCTATGATGACTTCCTCCATTCTAGGAGCATGAGGTTTGAGATCTTCATTTGCAGTAGAGATTACTTTGCCCATTTCATTGAGTATATGCAATCTACCGTCTCTAGCTTGATTGAGTGCTTGCTCTAGGGTCTCGTACGTCAGTCCATCTACCTTGATATCCATTTGACATCCAGTGATTCCTTTGTGTGTACCAGTCACTTTGAAGTCCATATCGCCTATCGCATCTTCGTCTCCCAGTATATCTGATAGAATAGCAGCTCTGCCACCTTCGGCTATCATACCCATCGCTATACCCGATACAGGTGCTTTAATTTTGATACCACCATCCATCAGTGCTAGTGATCCTGCACATACTGTTGCCATAGATGAACTACCGTTAGACTCTAGGATATCAGATACTATTCTGATCGTATATGGAAGGCCGGAAGGCATTACTTTTTTGAGTGAACGACCAGCTAGATTTGCGTGCCCCACCTCTCTACGACCTGGACCACGATTAGGTTTAACCTCTCCTACAGACAATCCTGGGAAGTTGTAGTGCAAGATGAATTTTTCGTAGTAGTGCTCTAATGAGTTATCGATCAACATCTGATCTAGCTTAGTTCCTAGCGTCAATGAGGTCAAAGCTTGTGTCTCGCCTCTGTTAAAGATAGCGCTACCGTGTGCTGCGGGAAGGTAAGCAACCTCACACCAGATAGGACGGATCTCAGTACTCTTGCGACCATCTAATCTAACTCCTGTATCAAGTACCATCTTACGAATGGTCTTTTTCTTTAACTTGTCAAAATACGCACTTACCAGCGAAGCATTAGCTGCTAGGTATTCCACACCTTTCTCAGCTATTACAGTTTCTTTGATCTTGGATGATATCGCTTTAAAACCAGCTTTTCTAGCGTTTTTGTCCAGTGCTGCTGACGACACCGCCAATACTTCTGTTGAACCGATGCGTGTCACTATTTCCATAAGATCAGCATCTACTTGCTCTACGATAACGGCACGCTTCACGAGTGCTTTTTCACCTACTAGTTTAGCTAAATCTAACTGCGCTTGACACTGAACTTTGATGGCATCATGAGCGATTTTGATAGCTTCGATGATCTCTGATTCTTGACACTCGTTAGCCTCACCTTCTACCATCATGACATTGTCCATAGTAGCAGCGATAATCAGGTCTAGTGATGCATCTACTAAGCTGTCACGCTCAGGATTGATGATATACTTACCATTGATTTTGGCAACTCTTACTTCAGACAGCGGACCATCAAAAGGAATATCAGATACAGCCAGTGCAGCAGATGCAGCTAGTGCAGCGTAGCAATCAGGCATGTTTTTTTGATCTCCCGAGATCAGGTTGATGATGATCTGCGTCTCATTCAGAAAGGTATCTGGAAAGAGTGGTCTAACCGCTCTATCTACTAACCTAGAGATAAGTATTTCATAATCGGATAACCTAGACTCACGTCTAAAAAAGTTGCCAGGAATCTTTCCGGCTGCTGCAAACCGCTCTTGGTAATCTACAGATAGAGGAAAGAATGATTGATCCGGCTTGGCTTCGGCGCTTGCCACTACAGATGCAAAGATCATAGTATCTTCTACTCTGACGACTACTGATCCGTGCGCTTGTGTGGCTAATTTTCCAGTCTCGATTGTGACTAGTTTTCCATCAGGTAGATGGAACGATGTTGTGATAGGAATGATGTTTCCCATAAAATTTATTTATATTGTTAATCTTTGATACATAATAGTGAATAATAACTGTATTGAATTACTAAAAACAACGTTATGAAGTCCCTGAAAATGAAACCTAACTGCAGTGCTACAAGTAATGTCAATGAGAAGCGAAGGAGGTGATACGCTTCGTACACATTAAATTTAGCACAAATATAACGAGGAATTTGGAATATCTATTACTTTAGGTGGATTATAAATGCAAAAAGGAGCAAAAACTTACGTTATTGCTCCTTTATATGTTTTGAAAGCGTGATTTGGTATCACTTTTTCTCAGAAAACAGATTAGAAAAATCTAACCTAGATTATTTTCTGATACCTAATTTTTCGATCAAACTTCTGTACTGAGTGATATCTCTAGACATCAAGTACTTCAATAATCTTTTTCTTTTACCAACCATTGTCAACATAGATCTTTTGCAAGAATTGTCCTTTTTATTGGTTTTTAAATGCTCAGAAAGCGACTTGATTCTAAATGTAAATAGAGCGATTTGTCCTTCTACAGAACCAGTATTCGCTTTGCCACCTGCATACTCAGTGAAGATTTCATTCTTCTTTTCTTCAGTTAAATAAACTGCCATTTTGTTATTATTTTATGATTACCAATGATACAAATCACAAGGATCTGTAAATAGCGCCGCAAAGATACTTTTTATTTTTGAGAAGTAGTATTTTTATTTTTGAAATGTTTGTTTCACATCAGACAAAATCAAAAGACTTGGGTAAAATTGATATCAAAAGCCTTTACGGCTAATGAAGACCCAGGGATAAATATAAATATCTAAGTGGGACAACTAAGCTTTAATAAAAGTACCATCTATTTTACATACTTAAATGCATTCCTATTTTTATGGTTGACTAAATTAAGCTATCTTTGCGGTTTAAATTATTTTATCTACGCATATCTACATCATGAAGCCTAGCGATATACCTACTACTAAGGACCTGAAATATTATGTTTTTTATAAACCATACAACGTACTAACGCAGTTTAGCCGCACAGCTCCGGACCAAGTGACACTTGCGGACTTTCTCAAGGTAGATAAAAACGTATATCCTGTAGGCAGACTAGACAAGGACTCAGAAGGGCTATTGGTACTGACCAATGATACAAAGCTCAATAGTGCGCTACTATCACCTGCAAACGGTCATCCGAGATCGTACTTCGTTCAGTTGGACAATGATATCACAGACCAGGCTGTACAGAAACTTTGTAAAGGAGTGATGATCAAGCTCGACAAAGGAGATTACGCAACGCAACCTTGCAAGGTAAAGAAACTAGCAAAAGCTCCGCTCGTACCAGACAGAGATCCGCCGATCAGGGTCAGAAAAGAAATCCCTACATCATGGGCACTCATCGAACTAGCAGAAGGCAAAAATCGTCAAGTTCGCAAAATGTTTGCTGCGGTAGGTTTTCCAGTTTTGAGGTTGATCAGGATACAAATAGAAAACCTTAAAATAGGTAAACTCGAACCAGGAAAGTCCACGGAGCTAGACCAAAAAACACTGCTCCAAGCACTAAATATCGACCAAGATCTGTACAATCGACCAAGTAAACCAGCTCGGAAGACATCTATCTTTGGCAGAAAACCTAGACCAGCTACAGGCAAAATCTTTTCAAAACCAAAAAAAGAAACCAACGAATCTAAGTTAGTAGCATCCACCGAAAAACCTGTAATATCTACCAATCACAAGTCCACTCGTAAGGAAGAAAGCAAGAAACTTGGCTCAAAAGAAACCACTAAAACCACATCAGAAAAGAGATTTAATAAGTCCAGCAGCTCTAAAGGTCACGCTCCATGGCAAAAAGGTAAAGGCAAGCGATAGAAATATAGCAGAAACTATAAATAAAACCTTTATATAATTATAATTAGGTGAGTGATTAGTAGTTTTTTTTAACCAAAAAAATAAATAATACTAGCCTAAATCCCTAAACGGACTTCTAATTACATAATCATTGCTAGGCTTAACCATACCCAGAATTTTAGGCAATGCTAGGTTGAGAGCTTTGTTGCTATGCTTCATATATAGATACATATCTTGAGGGACAGCACCTACGGTCGATTTTATTTCTATCGCTGTACGAGACAGATCCACTTTTTTGACACCTTTGTCTATCGCTTGAGCTATCAAGTCAAAGAGCATGTTTTGGTAGATGTGAAAAGCGGTATTCTTTTCCAAATTATAGCCTAGAAAATGAGCATCCAATATCTCATAATTTTTGACACTCGTAAAAAATGCGATCATCTCTCCATCTACATAATAGGTCATAAATGTCAATTGGTCACCCATAGCTCTTTTGATTCCTTCGAAGTAGTCTTCATGTAGTATAAAGGCGTTAAAATCTGCTGTATCAGAGATGTTTTTGTATAGTCGGTGAATCGTAGATTTGTGTGCTCTTATATCATCAGCATCAAAGACCCGCTTAACTATTTGTTGACCAAATTTTAAGCATTTCCGAGCACGAACTCTATACTTTGACTTCAAACTCTCGAGGTAATCCTCAAAGGTTTTCCAATTGTCCTCTATGGTAATAATCATTTTTGGGTCAACCTGAAACTTCGTGAATCCGGCCTCTAGAAAGTTTTCGGGCAATTCATGAGTATAAAAATCTTTCAATAGTATCAGTCCTTTGGAGCATCCTTTATTTGCTAGTGTTGCAGCCAGTATTTCACTTGCTTTTGCGACTAACTCAAACTGTTTATCCTTTGAAATATGGGGGTGAAAGTGAAATCCATATTTTCCCGTAAGGAGAAGATTTCCTGCTACAATCGTATGAAAATTGATGCATTTGATGGCTGCACGTTTTGCTGCTTCGATGATTTTGTTGGAAATAGTACTCAGATCATTTGGTACAGGACTTTCTATTTCTCGCAGATTTTCCTTGAGTTTTACAAACTTATGTTGGAAATATAATATGCCGATAACTTCATTTGCTTCTTTGACGATGCAGTAAAATGGATCTATTCCCGTCGGTCTGTAGTATTCTATACACTTTAGATATCCCACAGAAACAAAATGATCTTGAGGGCAGTTTTTCCCCCATTCATCCGCTACTTCCTCTATAGATTTAGCAAAAACAAACTCAACCCCAGCTTGATTTTTCAGTAGTGGTTTATTTTTTATATGAGGCTTACACAAAGTTAATTCCAACTATTTTCTTATTAGATTATAAAGTAGGCGGCACTTAAAGTTTTCAATAATTTAATAATCAAAAATCTTTAAATACCGAACCTTAACACAAAAGAGACCATTAAAGATTTAAAAAATGATTGTTTTTTAAAAAAATATAATATTATATTAAACTTTATGATTACTTTACAGTCAATAAGAGATAATCATTAAAATAATGTATTGCCATGGCTTCATTTAACAAGTATTCGGGTGCATTTACACCTTTGCATTTAGCTCATCTACTACGTCGTACGACTTATGGAGTTTCTTTAGAAACGGTCAAAGAATTGCGCAAAAAATCTTTAGGGCAAGTCATTGATACTTTATTTACACCTCAGGCATTGCCGCAGCCACCTATCAATGTATCTTACACTACGGATCCTGATGTTCCAATCGGGACTACATGGGTAGATAAAGGAAATTCTGCTAATGTAAATAATTATAGAAGAGCTTCTCTAAAAATTTGGCAACTGGAATTATTGATGTCGAAACAGCCTAATATTACTGAGAAATTAACCATCTTTTGGCATAATCACTTTGTGACCGCTGATATCAATGATCCACGTTATTCTTATTTATATATAACGTTACTTCGCCAGAATGCACTCGGTAACTTCAAGCAACTGACCAAAGATATCACGATAGATATAGCTATGTTATATTACCTCAATGGCCGTGAAAATACTAGGACAGCACCAAACGAAAATTTCGCAAGGGAACTCATGGAGTTGTTTACTCTTGGCAAAGGCGTGGAGGCTGGACCTGGCGATTATACTACTTTTACAGAGACGGATGTCAAGGAAATTGCAAAAGCGCTCACAGGATGGGTAGATGTACGTGCATTGCCACTGCGAGTTGAATATAGAGCTAACCGTCATACCACTACAGACAAAACGCTATCGCACAGATTCAATAATATCGTAATCAAAAACGAAGGAGAGGACGAATATAAAAAAGTTATCGACATCATATTTGATAGAGAGGAGACTGCACTTCACATCTCTAGAAAACTTTATCGCTGGTTCGTAGGATCTAATATCGATCAAAGTATAGAAGATGAAATCATCATACCTATGGCCGAACTACTACGTAAAAATAATTATGAAATCGCTGAACCGCTCAAAGCTTTGCTATCATGTGAACACTTCTATGATGCTTGTAATATAGGGAATATGATCAAAAATCCAGTCGATTTTATTCTCACACCGTTAAATCAATTTGAAGTAACATTACCTGACGATCTGGCCCTTAAAGAACGTTTAGTGGGTAAACTCTTTACAACTTCTGCCAATATGCAGATGGGATTATTTGAGGCCCCATCAGTAGCTGGATGGGCTGCTTACTATCAAACGCCAAACTATTATAGACTTTGGCTTAATGCCACTTCCCTACCTTCGCGCAAAACCTATACAGATGCACTAGCCTCAGTAGGTATCGCACAAGGTACATTTAGACTTAAAATTGATGCTTTCAAATGGCTAAGTAGTATTGCAACTCCCAATAATCCTAATCAACTGATGGATGAGTTAATACTAACATTATTTTCTAACCCACTAGCTGTTAACCAATATGACTATATCAAAACTATCTTGACTGGTGGAGTTACAGATAGTGCATGGACTGACATATATGATGGCTATATAGCCGACCCCACTAGCGTAACCAAAAAAAACCTAGTCAATACAAGAATAACTTCGCTCATTGTTTATATGATGAGAATGCCAGAATATCATTTAAGCTAAAAAGGTAACAACCTCAATATTATCACCAATTAAAAAATCATAATGAAACGTAGGCAATTTATACAAACAGGATCCATCGTATCGCTTCCTTTGATGTTGGGCTCTTTTGAAGTAGCAGCATTATCAAAATCCTCACTCTTCAATCTGGTAAATCCAGATGATGATAAAATTTTGGTTTTAGTGCAGTTAAATGGTGGAAATGATGGGCTTAACATGATTATTCCTATCGATCAATATGACGGACTCAATGCCGTGAGAGCTAATCTCATGCTACCGGAACAAAGTGTACTAAAACTAAGTGCTGATACGGGTATTCATCCATCTATGACTGGCTTGCACCAATTGTATCAAGATGGAAAAATGGCTGTAGTACAGTCAGTAGGATATCCAAACCAAAATAGGTCGCACTTCCGCTCTACAGATATATGGACCTCAGGTTCAGACTCTAATAAATTCGTAAATAGTGGTTGGTTGGGTAGATATTTTGCAGATCAATATCCATCCTATCCAGAAAACTACCCAAATGCTGACTATCCAGATCCGTTTGCGATCTCTATCTCTGGTGTGGTGTCTCAGACCTGCGAGGGCTATGGTGCTAACTTTAGTTATACGCTTGTCAGCGAAAATAATATCAAACTCATCGAAGAAACCGTTGTGAGACCCGATGAAGAAAGTTGTTATAGCAATGAATTAAATTTTGTACGAACCTCTATCAAGCAGTCCAATGAATATGCGAATACAGTGCTCAATGCCTTTGACAAAGGAAGCAATATAGCTACCTATCCGGCGGACAATAGACTTGCCAATCAATTAAAAATAATAGCTAATCTTATCTCGGGTGGATTGAAAACAAGAGTTTATGTAGTCAATCTGGGAGGTTTTGATACCCACTCTAACCAAGTTCAGATCGGTGAACCAACTGTAGGCAATCACGCTAATCTCTTACAAATATTATCTGATGCCATTAAGATCTTTATGGATGATTGTACTAGTCTAGGTATCAATGAGAGAGTAGTAGGTATGACATTCTCGGAGTTTGGACGTCAAATAAGGTCCAATGCCAGTTTTGGAACAGATCACGGTACAGCGGCGCCACTCATCGTTTTTGGTGATTGTGTGAAGCAAGGTGTATTCGGTGCCAATCCCAAGATAGATAGTAACATCACAGCTCAGGAAGGTGTGCCTATGCAATACGATTTCCGCTCAGTATATGCGAGTATCCTCATCGACTGGATGGGTGCAGATGAAGACGCAATTAGAAATGTACTGTTTAGTGATTTTCAGCGAATTCCATTCCTCAAAAACTGTTCAGCACCAAGTGCTACCACTGACTCAGACCAAGCTTTTTATGCCAGCTTATCGCCAAATCCATGCAGTAGCAACACCTATCTCAACTTCGTAAATCATGGCAGATATGTACACGTCAGTCTCTTTAATGCACTCGGCTATCAACTGACCGTCGCAGTCAATAAAACCTTATCACACGGTGCACATGAGATAGCATTTGATATGAGTCCATATCCGAGTGGATCATACTATGTCAGAATCGCCATCGACAACCAAGTCCAAACAATCAAAGTCGTTAAGGTCTAGCCTCAATAATATGGTAGCAACCAAAGTTCCGCAGGAACGAGCCATATTATGGTAATGGACTTGAGACCGTTGTAATCTGCAACAATGCAACCAAAGTTCCGCAACAACTATCCATACTATAACAATGGACTTCAGTCCGTTGTAAGTTATAAAAAATAATGGCAAACTCATATAGTCAAGTATCTATCCAGTCAGTATTTTTAGTAAATTACAGAGCAGTCGTAATTGATAAAATTTGGCGTCCGATATAATTGGGTGTTATAGGACATTTAATAAATGAGACTGGTCGTAAAACCATTATTGTAAATGGAGTCGAAGATCATATTCATAGTTTAATAGGAATTAAACCGGCGGTGTGTAACTATTCTTACTACGGCAAATCATAAGTAACTCCCATCATCAGCGAAGCAGAATGTATCTTGTCCTTGTTTGGGCCTATACCCAAATCGCTACTAAATACATGACGGTTATAAAACGGTTGCACAAATACTGATAGTTGGTCAGTGATGCTTTTGGTAACACCAAAACCCAATCCCATAGTGACAAAATAGTTGTCTTTCAGTGCACTGCTTGCATAACTATTCTCTATGACTTGACCAGAATGAAATATTCCTGAGATAAAACCTTTTTCGGAGAGCCGTGAAGATTCTGAGTCGAATCTTGCAGCGATATTACCAGTTTTTATTTCCTTGTTTATATTATAGTGTGCATTGACTACTAGATTGAGCGCAAGATTACTGACTACATAAGCACTCCACTTCTTATTGTTGATGAAGTGGTATTTAAGATTGAGTGGAACAGAGATGATGTCATAAGATATCTTGTTAAAAGTTTTTTCGTAATAATAGTATTCGCTTCGGCCGTAGATATCGGTTATCGCTTGCGGCTGATAAGTTCGGTTTGAGTAAATTAAACCTGTTTCTACGCTGAGATTATTTTTTTGTTTACCTATCAATAAGCCATACGAATTACTTTGTGCCTCTTTACTGTAGGCAGCTTTAGAATATACCTTATCAAATGGAGTATTGATAAGGTTGATATCTGCGCTTGTAAAAGCTAATAAATAAGTCTTTTTATTATCATTTTGCACATATTTTATCTCGGGAAAAGAGAGTGCTATTTCTGAATAAACTTCTGGTTGAATTCTGGCTAATTTTGAGACAATACTTAGGTCTTTAGATTCCATTTTTTCAACAATATCAGCTAGTGTTATTATTTTTTCAAGTTTGTCAGATGGCACATAAGTTTTATTTTTAGTGATGATGGTGCTTTCGTTAAAATCAATATCGGTACTTTGCAAAGCAACTGTTGCTATAGTTTCGGGGCTTTTGTTTCTTTCAGTATTATTATTACTATCTTCAATACCAATGTTGTCTTGTCCAGACGCAATATCAGGGTTGTGATTTGTAGTTGGCTGCATGTCTAAGCCACTAACTCCTGTATCAAAAGTTTCATCATCTAAGGTTGCTATAGGCGCAGAGGCTATGATTAGCTTAGTTGCCTCAGGCTTTAGTGTTGTTTTAGTCTTTTGATTATTGTCTAGGGATTTTATAGTAGGAGACGGTAATAGCGATTGTGCCTTACTATTTACACGGTTTAGACCTGTATTGATTTTGTTATCAGTTTTATTGTCCTTCTGCGCTTTTAAGATTCCGTTATTTGGTGTTGAAGTTGTGATGGCCTGTGCAGTATTTACTGAGGAAGGTTTTTCGCTGAATTCAAAGACATTGACATGAAAAAATGTAAGAATAATTAGAAATATAGATACCAACTCTATTGTTTTGCTAACTAAGACGGTATTTTGTCTAGTTTGTATGATTTGTAGTTTTGCGTACAGCAAGCTCCAGTGCGCAGGATTGTAAGCAGGCACTATGTTGGATAATGAACTTTGTAGGTAAGAGTCAAATTTTAGATCAGCATCTACAACTTTAGAAGTATGCTTATCTACTTGATGGACGTTGTTTTTCTTTTTGGTAAACTTAGACCAGGCGTCGTCGCTTGGCATCGGATGGATACCTTCTAATTTGCTTTTAATTATGTTATCAAAACTGTTCATCTTATATTTTACGACTACAAATTATAACTAACGTGCCAATTTGGGGTCTGTTTTTAGCAATATGTCTTTGAGTTTATGCCTTGCTTTGACCAAATTAGACCTACAAGTACTCTCTGTGATGTTCATCAGAACGGCTATTTCGCGATGCGAATATCCTTCGATAACATGTAGGTTAAATACAGAACGATACGAATACGATAATTGCTGCAAGGCATTTAAAATTTCTTCTGCTCCGAGCTTAGAAATCACATCTACTTCCTTATTGTCTAACTCAAAATGTGTACTTAAATCCTCGGTTTTTCTTCTTTTTTCCTTGCGGTAGTAATCTATAGCTGCATTAATCATTATCCTCCTTATCCATGCTGAAAATGAAGAGCCAAGCTGATATTTATGAATATTATTAAAAATCTTTATGAACCCGTCATGGAGGATATCCAGTGCATCTTCCTCTATATTTGCATATCTGAGTGCTATGATCATCATACTAGAATAATTTTCTTCATATACGTGACGCTGCGCCCACTCCTCACCACGGATGCAGGCTGCAATCAGATTTGATTCATTGTATGATAACTCTAATATCATGTCCATGTCATAAAAGTAAGTCTTTACTCTAAGTCTAGAAAGTTTTATTTATTAATTTTTTATAAATTTTGTCAATTAGATCCAATTTTAACATTAAAATTGGAAAATCGAGCAGTACTTTAGAAATTATTATGATTTTGATACTAATATATCAGTGTAGTACTCATAGTTTTAATGTTTGATATTTTTGTGATTTTAAAGGTTAAAAACCTAGTGAGAGATTATTTATATTGGTATTGAGGTTAGCAGTATTTTTTTTTACCATCGATATCATATAAACCCTCGCTACAGATTGATACCAAATAAGTACCCGACGATTGCAGTCATTCCCATCGCTATGGTTCCCCAAAGGCTCACACGTAGGATCGACTTCATCACATTAGAGCCACCTGTGACAGCGGATAGTGCTCCTAGTATTATCAGAAAGAAAATTCCAAATCCGTATAGCGCATAAATCATCTGCTCTAATGGTACAAATAGTGTCACGAGAAAGGGTAGAACTCCACCTATGCTGAAAGCTGCTCCCGAAGCTAATGAAGCTTGGATAGGATTGGCCTTACTGATCTCATTGATCCCTAATTCGTCTCTGACGTGAGCTGCTAGCGCATCTTTTTCGGTGAGTTCTTTGGCTACTTGTGCAGCTGTCTCCTTGGTTAGTCCACGATTGATGTAGATAGTAGTCAGTCTGCTCAGCTCTATTTCTGGCATATCGATCAGTTCCTGACGTTCTCGTTCTATATCAGCGGTCTCAATATCTGTCTGAGAGCTTACGGAAACATACTCTCCTGCTGCCATAGACAGTGCTCCTGCTACGAGTCCTGCCAATGTTGCGAGTACGATAGGTTCTCTGATATTGCTCGCAGCTGCTACTCCCACAGCAAGACTTGCAGTGGATAATATACCATCATTAGCCCCTAATACCGCAGCCCTCAACCAATTGCTTCTGTGTATGTAATGATTGGCTAGGTAAGCATCTAGATCATCTTTTGACTCCTCCATTTGGTGTTTATTTTATCTATGTTTTATGAAAACACAATTTTAAGACTGACGAAAAAGTATCTAGCGAAAGTGTATCTAATTATCCTGGTGACAGCTATCAGACTGAGACGTTTAGTAAACCTACTAGTTCTTTGACCTCTCTGACTGTTTCTTGGGCTTTGAATCTGATCTCGGCAGACGATTGTTTTACGATTTCTTTGAGTTTTCGTTTGTCTGCGTTGACTTCTTTTTTTCGCTCGATGAAAGGAGCGGTTAGTGCTACGATAGCATCAGCGGTGACTTGTTTGAGATCTATATATTTTAAGCTACCGTTAGTATAATCTAACATCAAACTGTCATAAGACTCTTTATTGCCGCATGCTTTGATGAGTTCAAAAAGATTGTGTACACCTTCTGCCATGGTTTCAGCTGAAGTATCTCCAGAGTCAGTCACCGCAGATTTTATTTGTCTTCTGATAGTGGCTTCATCTGCAAACACATTGATGTAATGCTTTTCTCCTGCTGATTTACTCATTTTTTTAGATGGATCAGCAGTAGATTTTATCTTGGGCGTATCTGTATATAACGATTCTGGTAGCACAAAAAACTCTTTGCCTATTCGACTATTGAACCGCTGTGCGATATCTCTTGAGAGCTCGAGGTGTTGCTCTTGGTCTTTGCCGACAGGTACATAATCTGCTTTATATATCAGTATGTCAGCGGCTTGCAATATCGGATAACTCAGCAGTGCAGCAGATATAAATTCTTCATTGCCTCCATTGGACACTTGTTGAGACTTATCTTTGAACTGTGTCATACGGGTCAATTGACCATAGGAACAGAAGCAATTAAAGATCCAAGTAAGTTCTGTATGTTCGGGTACGAGCGACTGTACGAATAAGTTTTGAGGATCGACTCCTACGGCTACGAGGTTAGCGATGAGTTCCCATGTATTGGTCCTCAGTTTATTGATATCATACGGCATAGTCATCGCATGATAGTCCACAACGCTGTAGAAGCACTTGTATTGGTCTTGGATATCTACCCAGTTTTTTACTGCACCGAAGTAGTTGCCTAGGTGCATATCACCTGTGGGTTGGATGCCAGAAAGTACTGTTTTCATATCTTTTAATGTATTATTGGTATTTTTTAAAATTTGATTTATTTTTAATCTATGATCTAAAATCGTTTATACGATATGTTTTTAAGGTTACTTTTTTGAAGCCTTTCCTTATTTAATGGGTCGTGTGACGGATTTTGTTTAGGATTTAGTATAGGTAAAAACCAACAGTGTCTGATTAACCAAACGACATTGAGCTTTTATTTTGATATTTTTATGTGGCTTTACGCCAAAATTAAACCAATGCACTCAATATTAATCTAAAAGGTATCGCTCTATATAATAGGTCATCAATCTGACACCATAACCTGTAGAAGTCCTCATTTTTGCAAATTCGCTATCGGCAAATGCGACACCGGCTATATCTATATGTGTCCACTTGGCGTGTTTTTCGGTAAACTCCCCAAGGAATTTTGCTGCCGTGATCGATCCAGCTATAGGTTTAGCACTAAGGTTTTTGAGGTCAGCTATATCAGATTGCATATCTTGAAGATAATCGTCCCACATGGGCATTTGCCAATTGCGCTCATTGATATCAGCTCCTACGGCTGATAGCTGCTGCGCCATCTCGTTGTTTTCGGTAAATAAACCTGCTGCATGGTAGCCAAGTGCTGCTATGACATTTCCCGTAAGGGTAGCCAAGTCTATCAAGTATTCGGGCTCATAATTTTTGATAGCATACGCCAATCCATCTGCTAGTATCAGTCGGCCTTCAGCGTCGGTATCTATGACTTCTATAGATTTATTGCTATATGAACCGATCACATCACCAGGTCGGATACTGTTAGCATCTACGCTATTTTCAGCAGATGGCACGATACCTACGATATGTATAGGTAGCTGTAATTTTGCGACGAGCTCTATCGTCCCTATGACAGCGGCTGCACCGCCCATATCGGATTTCATATAGCCCATGTTGGCAGATGGTTTTATAGATAGACCTCCTGTATCAAAGGTGATGCCTTTGCCAACCAATGCCAGTTTGGGTTTAGTAGAGGTTGAGTTCAGCGGTTTGTACTCCATCATGATGAATACAGGTGGGTTGATACTCCCTTGACCAACTGCAAGTACAGCATCCAAACCAAGCTTTTTCATCGTCGCTGCGTCGTGTACTTTAACATCAAATCCGTTTTTTGCCCCAGATTGCGTGGCATAATCAGCAAGGTACTGTGGAGTTTTGATATTGGCGGGTTCATCTACCAATTCCATAATATTGATGAGTGTGGATGCTTCATCTAGTGCTCTAGCGATTAATGTTTGTTGGTTTTTATTGCCACAGATATTTATCGTTAGGGCTTGTACTTTTTGCTCTAGTTTGTACTTACCATAGTTAATCAAACCTAGTTTTGTACCTATGACAGCATTTAGAGCAGACTTATCATCGAGATGACTGATATGAATATCTATTGACGAATCTTCAGTCTTGTCTATTTTGTGGATAAAGCTTCTTAATATTTTTGTAGCATCATTTTTTAGACCTAACCCAAGGAGAGTTACTTTTTGATCTTTGTCAGGATGGATCAATGTCAATGTTTCTTTAGCTTTTGCCTCATAATTGGGCTGATAACTAAACTTTATTAATAATTGGATAGGCGTCCAATCGATACTATCTTGAACAGATGGGATCAAGATATGACTTGCCTGGTCGTTGTGACTATAAAGGATATTAATCATTCTCTAGGAATATTATTTATTATAAAAGAGCCATTTTAAAGCGATTGGGAACTGTTCGCCCCAGCATATTTCTTTGTGTTGACCTACGGGATTATGTGCAAATATGAGGTTAAAACCATCATATTTTCGTTTTTCGTGGAGCAAGTTTTCTAATCTCAAGACATTGCCATAGTGATTAGCACTTTCTAGACCACCTGCATAGAGGTATATGTCTGTAGGACCTGCGGGAACGAAAGTTTTTGCCATGTCGTAGATCTGTTCAGAGATCCAAAGGCTAGGCGAAAAAATCATCATTTTACCAAAGGTTTCTGTATGCTCAAATCCGGCATACAAGCTAATCAATCCTCCCAAACTACTGCCACCGATTGCTGTGCTTTCTCTGTCTTGGAGCACTCTGAATCTGCTGTCTATCATAGGTTTGAGGTCATCAATCATAAACTTGAGATACATACTCCCCTCTGATTCTGTGTATCTCGGTGTATCATAAGGCAAGTATTCCTGTATGCGCAAAACACCACCATGATCTATCGCTACGATGATGACATCTCCTAAACCTTGATCTTTTAGGTTTTTCATGGTTTTGTCCACACCCCAGTTGCCATAAGGTGCGTACTCGTCAAAAAGATTTTGTCCATCATGTAAATATAAAACAGGGTATTGCTTTTCAGTTTTGTAGTAGTCGGCGGGTAGAAGGACTGATATTCTTCGTTTTCTACCGAGCTGAGGTATTTCATACGCTTCATCTAAAATTTCTATCCTAGGATAATTTTTTTGATGTTTGTCTCGTATCGTATCTGTCTCCATTTATTTGAATTTCTAATCTATTTAGAGCTATGTTATGTGGCTTTCGCCAAAATATTTTTAAAAGAATGTATAAGTTTTGACTTAAAGCCATGAACTCGTCGCGCTCTAAAATAAATCAAAACCATGATGCAAATGTAGTGAGATTTTTTAAATATTGGACTTAAAAGTCAAATTCAAATATTTTTTTCGCAATTATTAAATACTTTTTGCCAAAAAGCACTTCATCAATAAGATTATTTATATCTTTGCACTCCTTTTGAAAAAGTTCTTTTGATTATGAATGTTTTTGATCATTTTTCGGTTCCATATAGTAGCTTGAAGGATGGATTCCATCAATACGAGTTCGTAGTAGATAATCTGTTTTTTGAGGCTTTTGATCACTCACCGATCAAGGAAGGAAACTTCACGGTGCAGTTAGGCTTAGACAAGAAAGCTAGTCTGAGTCATCTCACGTTTGATATAAGAGGTAATTTTAAGACCAATTGTGATAGATGCTTAGCTGATATCGATATGCCAATCCGCACGGAGGAGTTATTGGTTATAAAAGAAGATGATCGCAACGAGACTGATGATGAAATCATGTATGTAAAGAGTGATCAACCTTTCATCAATTTAGCACAAGTCATCTATGAGTATATAGTGATAGCATCGCCGATGATAAATATCTACGATTGTGAGGGTGAAATACCTAGAAAGTGTGATATGGAAGTATTGAAAAACATAAGTGATGAAAACATTATAGAAGAGCAAAAAAGTGGTGAAGTAGGGCGATCAATAGTATTGCCACCTGATCTACTCAAAAACTTAGATTTAGATAATTAGACATATTTGAAATTTTTAATAATATTATAAAACTTTAACAATGGCACATCCGAAAAGTAGGGTATCCAAAGCTAGAAAAAACAAAAGAAGAACGCACCACAAAGCTGTGATGCCTCAATTGACTGTATGCAAAACCACTGGTGAGTCTCACATGATGCACAGAGCTTACTGGCACGAAGGTAGTATGTACTACAAAGGTCAAGTAGTAATCCAAGCTAAAGAAGTAGCAGATATAGAGGAATTGTAGCCTAAGTTACAAACCTAGATTTGCTTGCATAAAATATCAAAAGCTCCAAGTTATTTTTAACTTTGGGGCTTTTTGTGTTAAACTTATATATCAGTGGTTTATTACACTTTTTAGATTTTTTGAACTTTTAAGTGCTAAGCGCAGAACAAATCTATTTGAGTTTCTATTTATATTAAGATAAATCTAATTCATATAGTTTAGTTAAGACCACTTGATGAAGTTTTTCTTTTTTATAAGGAATATTTTGTAAGGATAAAAGCCAACAGAACTTTATGAACTCAATGACTTCAAGATATAAATAACGAACAGTTTCCTTTATAAATCCCTTAACTTCCTATCCTTATGAAAGTAATCGTAAATAGTAAACAAGCCCCTAGTCCCGTAGGGCCTTATAATCAAGCAATCATGGTTGGCGAGACTTTATACATATCTGGTCAGATCGCTATAGACCAATCTACAGGATCGCTAGTCACTGACAATATAGAAGACGAAACGCATCAAGTACTCAAGAATATCGGTTACATCCTCAATGAAGGCCGTATGACTTTTGAAAATATAGTGAAATGCTCAGTTTTTGTAGCTGACATGCACCAATATGCTAGAATCAACGCCGTCTATGCCACTTACTTTAACGAAGACACCGCGCCTGCTCGCGAACTAGTTCAGGTTAGCAATCTACCAAAGTTTGTAAATGTAGAGATCAGTTGTATCGCTGTCAAAGGGTAGGGGTGGCTTAGCAAAAAAATATTGGTTATGACATACATCAATAGATCTTTAAACCATTAGTGCATACAAATTCGTTTAACGCACTCTGTCTTTTTTATTGATTATTTTTCAAAAAGTATTTCCATGGCAAATGCCTTGCAAGTATTTTTTTCATCGCCTGAATAAAAAATCTGTTCTTTTATTTTGGACTATTTTATGAATACTATTGGATTAAACAAAAGGTCTTAATAATTCATCAACTCCTCTAACTTCTCGGACAATCTGTGTTTAGGCATAAAGATATTGTCCTCAAGTGATTTGGTGAATGGTATAGGTATATCTAATCCTGCGACACGCATTACTGGAGCATCTAAGTATCCAAACAAGTGCTCTGATACATAAGCACTCAGCTCTCCGCCCAAACCTCCGAGTAACGTATCTTCATGTAAGATGAGTATTCTTCCTGTCTTTTTGACGGCAAGGTCTATCGCTTCATAATCTAGTGGCAACAAGGTTCTCAAATCCAGGATTTCGATGCTATAACCAGTTTTAGTTGCAGCTTCTTTTGCCCAGTGTACTCCCATGCCATAAGTGATGATCGTGCAGTCAGCACCACTAGCAGCCGTAGCAGCTTTGCCGATAGGTACGGTGTAGTATTCATCTGGAATCTCTTCGGTGATCAACCTATACAATCCTTTGTGCTCAAAAAACATCACGGGATTAGGATCTTCAAAAGCTGCAAGCAGCATACCTTTAGCATCATGTGCATTGGAAGGGTAGAGTACTATTAATCCTGGAGTGTGCACAAACCAAGCTTCATTGCTTTGGCTATGGAAAGGACCAGCAGCTACTCCACCACCTGAAGGCATACGGATCACTACATCAGCTGCTTCTCCCCATCTGTAGTGGAGTTTAGCGAGATTATTGATGATCTGGTTGAAACCACAGGTAACGAAATCTGCAAACTGCATTTCGACCATAGATTTATACCCTTTGAGACTCAGTCCTAGCGCAATACCTACGATGGCGCTTTCGCAAAGTGGTGTATTCCTGACTCTTTCTTTACCAAATTTTTCTACGAGTCCTTGGGTTACTTTAAACACTCCACCATACTCAGCTATATCTTGGCCCATGAGCACGAGGTTGTCATGTCTATTCATTGCCGCTAGCATACCATCGGCTATAGCATCTACAAATCTTTTTTCTGATTTTGCATTCGTCGATGGCTCTAATAGCTCTTGTGTGTAAGGCATATATACGTCATGGATTTCGTTGGCTTCGCTGGACGATATTGCGGGTTCATTGTCAGCAGCTGTATAAGATTGATCTATATCTGCCTTTATACTTTCTCTTAATTCCTTTATTTTATATTCATCTAGCAACCCTTTGGCGATAAGCCATGCTTCGTAGTTAGCAATAGGATCTTTTTTTGCCCAGTGATCCATGAGGTCTTGGGGTACGTATTTAGTTCCAGATGCTTCTTCGTGTCCACGCATGCGGAATGTTCTGCACTCTACCAGCCACGGCTCAGGATTGACTCTGATTTCAGCTGCGATTTTTGAGATAGTTTGATACACTTCTAGGATATTGTTACCATCTATGATGATAGACTTCATACCATAACCGAGTGCTCTGTCTGCTAGATTGGCGCACACATATTGCTCATCAGTAGGTGTGGATAAACCATAACCGTTGTTTTCTATAACAAATATCGTTGGTAATTTCCAGACTGCAGCTGTATTGAGTGCTTCGTGAAATTCACCTTGACTTGTACCGCCTTCGCCTGTAAATGCAAGCGAAACTTTTTGTTCTTTTTTTAGCTTGTGAGCAAGGGCTACACCTGCTGCTAGAGACAGCTGTGGACCTAGATGTGAGATCATACCTACGATTCCATATTCTAGTGTGCCGAAGTGAAATGAGCGGTCACGACCTTTGGTAAACCCTAAGGCTTTTCCTTGCCATTGGCAAAATAATCTTATCAATGGGATGTCACGAGAGGTAAATACCCCGAGGTTTCTGTGCATAGTAAAGACTAACTCATCTGGGTGTAATGCTTCGGTGCAGCCTACGGATATTGCTTCTTGTCCGATTCCCGAAAACCATTTACTCACTTTTCCCTGACGGAGTAGAAGCAACATTTTTTCTTCTATCATTCTAGGACGCAGTAGTCTTTCGTAGAGGAAAACTAACTCTTCGTTACTATAATTATAGGTAGAAAAATCTAAAGTTTCAGTAGTTGTAAAATTTGCTGTCTCCATGAGCAATTCGATTGTGTTTTAGGACTTAAATTGGCTATTTTAAAATAAATAGCAAAGATGAATATTAATATTTAAGTTCTAAAATTTATTGTCCACATTCGACTATAAATTAATAAATATTTAGGAGTATCAGAACTATATGATTTTCAGTGGACGAGATGTAAAACTAAATTTATGGATCTAGAAACCAAAATCCACAGCTTTATTAAAAAGCAATTGATATTATGACGGTAGCGTTTTGTGATGGCTTAAGTTTACGAACTATCATAACGAACAAACCTCAATGGATTAAGATTAAGTGTTTTGGAGTGAAGCTAAGCTTATGAAAAAAATCTAAAATAATGTAGTTTTGAAAGTAAAATTAAGTGTACCCGGAGCCGGAATCGAACCGGCACGGCCGCAAAGGCCACAGGATTTTAAGTCCTGCGTGTCTACCAGTTCCACCACCCGGGCGTAGACTTAATTTTAAAAAATTCCTTTGTGGAAAGGTGGAGCGAAAGACGGGATTCGAACCCGCGACCCCGACCTTGGCAAGGTCGTGCTCTACCAGCTGAGCTACTTTCGCATAAGTAGATTAAGGACATTTCCTTAAAAGCGACGCAAAGATAGCAATTCGATTTTTAAAGCAAAAATAATTTAGATATTTTTTTTATCATTTCTATAAATAGCATTTTTTTGGGTCGCTATCATATTGACAGTTAGCAATATAGCGTTTCAAAATATTTTTTATTTTTTTTGGATATATTTTTGTGTTTCTCGTGATTTAAGCAAATTTTAGAACAGTTTATATGATTATGAATTATTCAGTTAAAGAGTATTTTTTTTAAATTTTGATCTACATGTATGTTGATTATCTTGACTTTAGGATGATAGTTTTTATTTTCAGTTACACATTTGTTTTTTTTTGAATTGCAATGTCATATATTTACATTTTTTAATCGTAGATATTCTTAGTATTCTTATTAATTTATACAAATACCAACTTCACAAAATGAATAAATCACTTACCTCACTTTTATTCATGCTTTTTAGCTTATTGAGTTTTAACGCTTATACGCAGTTTAATGTTGACGACTTCAAAAATATGAAATTTCGAAATATAGGACCTGCTGGGATGAGTGGAAGAATCACTGCCATCGATGTAGTACTGAGTAATACCAATAAGATCTATGTAGGTTCGGCGTCTGGTGGGTTGTGGTTGTCCGAAAATGCTGGAACAAGCTGGAAACCTATCTTTGACGAACAATCGACGTTGGCAATCGGATCTATTAAGATCAATCAAAATAACCCTGACGAAATATGGGTAGGAACAGGAGAGGGCAATCCTCGAAACTCACTAAACACAGGTCGTGGAATCTATAAATCACTGGACGGTGGCAAGACTTGGAAGTGTATGGGATTAGAAAATACCAAAACGATACATCGCATCATCATCGATCGTGACAATGCTAAAATAGTCTATGCGGCAGCTCTCGGATCACCTTGGGGTGCAAATGTAGATAGAGGAGTATTTAAAACCGAAGATGGAGGGCTCACTTGGAAAAAGATACTATATGTAGATGACCTGACAGGTGCGGCAGATATGGTCGTAGATCCTTCCAATCCTAATAAAATTTTAGTAGCGATGTGGACACATAAGCGAGATCCTTGGTTTTTTAAATCAGGGGGTAGTGGCTCTAGTCTATACATTACCTATAACGGTGGGGATTCTTTTAAGCGGATTTCTGACGAGGATGGATTGCCAAAAGGTGAACTAGGTAGAATCGGAATAGCAATAGCACCTAGCAAATCTAACATCATATACGCACTCGTAGAGGCTAAAGAAAATGGATTATATAAGTCCACAGATGGTGGTGTGAAGTGGAGCTTAGTGAGTGACAAAAACATCGGCGACAGACCTTTTTATTACTCAGAACTATATGTAGATCCTAAAAATGAAAACAGGATTTTTAATGTATTTACCTATATTACTAGAAGTGAGGACGGCGGCAAATCCTTTAAGAACATAGCAGATTATGGCAACGATGTACACCCAGATCATCATGCTTTTTGGATACATCCAGATCAACCTGAGTTTATGATCGACGGCAATGACGGTGGGCTCAACATCTCTAATGATGGCGGTGATACATGGCGTTTTGTCGGCAATATTCCTGTAGGTCAATTTTATCATGTAAACGTAGATACTGATTTTCCTTACAATGTATATGGAGGTATGCAGGACAATGGATCGTGGGTGGGACCATCAGCTGTTCTCAAACGAGGTGGCATACGCAATAATGATTTTCAGGAATTGTATTTTGGTGATGGATTTGATGTAGTTCCTTTCCGTAAGGATAGCAGATATGGATATGCGATGTCGCAAGGTGGAAATGTCGGTTTTTATGATCGCAAAACTGGCGAAACTCGCTTCATAAAGCCCAATCATCCAGATCCAAAAGTGGAACTTCGATATAATTGGAATGCAGCAATAGCTCAGGATCCATTCTTAGATTGTGGGGTATATTTCGGTAGTCAGTTTGTGCATTATTCAAAGAACTGTGGAGAAAGCTGGGAGATTATCTCACCCGACTTGACCACCAATGATACGACTAGGCAGGTAGCCGACAAGAGTGGTGGGCTGACATTGGATGCAACTAATGCGGAGAACTATACAACTATACTTGCCGTAGCTCCAAGTCCTAAAAATGCAAAGATCATTTGGGTAGGAACAGATGATGGCAAACTGCAGTTAACATCTGATGGCGGCAATAACTGGCGCAATCTATCAGGATCGCTGTCCAAGTTGCCCGAAGGTAGCTGGATTCCACAGATTCATGTATCTAGTTTTTCGGAAAATGAAGCCTTCGTAGTAGCCAATAATTATCGCCGCAATGACTATGTAGCTTATGCCTATCATACTACAGATCTGGGCAAGACATGGACAAGAATAGCAGACGATACACAGATCAAGGGTTTTGTATTGTCTATAGTTCAAGATCATAAAGAACCTAATTTATTGTTTTTGGGTACAGACGCAGGGTTGTATGTATCGTTCAATAAAGGGAAAAGATGGGAGCTGTGGAACAAAGGATTTCCGCAAGTTCAGGTAGCGGATATGAAAATTCATCCTGTGGAAGACGATTTGATTTTGGGGACTTTTGGTAGAGCGATTTGGATACTAGATGATATCAATCCCCTGAGAGAGCTTGCCGCAAAGGGGATCCAAATATTGGATGGCAATTTTGACGTTATGGCAACTGCAGATGACTATCTTGTATCTTATAGATCGTACGATGGAATCAGGTTTGCGGCACAGAATGAGTTCCGCGGGGATAACAGAAGCTATGGGCGACTGGGAATTAACGTTTGGCTCAAGCCAGAAAAAAAATCCACAGATAAGGATGCCAAAAAAGACTTAAAGTCTGAACCTAATAAAACGGATGATAAAGACAAGGAGGAAAAAGGTAAAGGCGAGAAAGATAAACCGAAGGAAGAAAAAGTAGAGGTGATGGTTTATGATAATGCGGATAAAGAAATACGTCAGTTTAAAACAAAAGTAGAGGGCGGCCTCAATAAAATCACTTGGGGCCTAGAAAAAAATGGCGTATGGTATCCTAGTCGTGAAGAACCAAAAGAAGATGCAAATATCCCTGGTGGTGGCAAAGTGCTGCCTGGAGCTTATAAAGTGGTGATAAAATATAAAGATTGGAAGGATTCGACGATGGTCAATGTCAAAATGGATAAAAACAGTAATAGTTCAGTAGCAGACCTGAAGGCGATAGATGATATACTAGAGAGTTATAATGGATTAGTTAAGCAAGCTAATGAAGCCAGTACGTCTTTAATCAAAGCCAAAAAGAAAGTTGCTATATTGGAAAAAATGCTTGACTTGAAATCTGATACGATAGCCAAAAGCTATAAAAAAGACTTGGCTAAAATCAAGACACAATTGGATTCTTTGACCAATTTATTTTTTGAAAAGGAAAATGCAAAAGGAATTCAACGCAACACAAGCTTATTGAATAGTGTTTTATATACAGCTTACAATTATATAAATTCGTCGTGGAAAGCACCTGAAAGAAATGCCATCATAGCGTTAGAACAAGCAAAAATCAAGACTAATGAAGTAACAGAGGAGGTCAATAAATTTATAACAGGAGATTATAAATTATTTCTAACAAAGATGGATGGTTTGGATTGGAAGCTTTCTGATCAATAATACCTATGTGTTTGATGTTGGCATACCTACTAAAATTGAGAGGCTGTTGCACAATATATAGTCGCTCAATTTTTAAAATATTGATGATTTGTTGATTGGGTTTCAAGTTAGTTATTGGTCAAAATAGCTTATTTGGATATTAGCTTCTAAAACTTTACTAGTTAGAATGCTCATCAATTATTTTTTTTAACCTCTGTCTCATTCAGTCCAGTGATTACTGAGATCAAACCAATCTCAATTTTATTATTAGACATTGATAAAACAAGCTCGATAGTTTTTTGATGCTCTCCTTTTTGAAAACCTTTTTCTTCCCCCTTTTGAAAACCCTTTTTCTTCTCCTTTTTGAAAACCTTTTTCTTCTCCTTCCAGGATTAATGATTCGTAAAGTGTCATAAATATTTGAATGATAGGTTATTGTAAACTATTTTTGATTTCTTCGATATTCTCTTTACTCCTATATACCTTCAGTGTTATATAAATAATTTGCATCTTGCAAAGAGTTCCTTTCTTACTGCGTTTTTAGGGACTCGTAGATTATATTTAAGTGGCTCAGCAGACTGCGCATATCATACCCCTACTTTTGAGTCATAAATATGATGGAAATAGCGACGTTCCTGATACTGAGGATTTCTTCGTCTTTCATCTTTTTAACATCATTAAACATTACATCATATCTAGGAACGTAACGCTGAAATGATGGTGAAATTTTTTTTGAAATAATCGTCTATCTTCCTTAATTTCCATCGCTCTTAGTAGTGATAGAATGTGGCTGGAATCATGATTTTAATGGTTTATTTGATTTGAGCTGCTGTCTTTAGCCTTCAAAAATATAGCTACCCAACTGGAAGGTGGTATGTGGATCACGGTAACTCTTGTGCTCTAATAAGACTGTACAATAGGAGTCATTGCCATCAGCTAGCCTACAGTCGTAAACAATGTCGGCAAAAAGTTCCTTTAGTTCACCTGTCAGATATGAATTGGGCGAAATACTTAAGCTAGATAATTCCAAAAGTCGTATCATATCATTTGGCAGAGTAGAGCCTAAAAATGCCATTGCGTTCTCGATTTTCATCAATTGTGCCTTGAGATATTTGTCATGTATATTATCCATGGGTCATAGGTAGTGATTTGAAATAATTTAACAATATATTTTTAGATCACTTCATTGGCTAGATCTCAGATAACTTTGTGAAATTAGGCAATTATACTGATTATAGTAATCAAGCCTTGAAAAGCATTGGAAATTACTAGAAATCACTGCAAGTACATTAAAATCGAATAGGATGACTGCAAATATTTTTCCTTTAAAATAGGGTTATTGATCAGAAAAATTATCTAAATCCTCAGTAAAATCATAGTCAGTATAAAGCAGTTTATAATCTTGTAGGTCTTGTTCAAAAACTGAAGAAAGCAACGATTTTACTCCTTTTAAACCACCGAAATCTGCTTGGTACCATTGAAAAAGCTTGGTAGAATAAATCGTGTTGTTGTCATGATTAATCTGAGTTTCATTTTCTAGAAATGAATGTGTTGCCAATCTCAACTGCTGATCTATCTTATCTACTGTATACAATGCGATGGGAGGACAACTCACTGCACCACAGTTTAGGGCAAAATGAATTCTATGATCAAGCTCTTTGACTGCCCAATTTTTGATCCAAGAAGGCGCAAAGATATCAGGCAAGTAACCCAATGAAATTTTTAATCGATACCTTCTCAAAATACCATGCTCTATATCATCTAAGCTCATTTTTTGGTGTGCGATTATGATAGACTTATCTTTGTAGATTGCTGGCTTAATAATCATTTTATGTTTGCGAAGTATCAAAAAGTAAGCGTTATAGATATTGATCCAAAAAGCTTTTTTGGTATCGTCATTTGCAATATTTCTGTCAAAGTTTGCTTTTGGTAGGCTTGCTAATTCATTAATATACAAATGGTAGGGTTTTCCCAATTTTAAGGACCATAATAATTCTTCAGCGATTTTTATAGGATCCGAAGTTGTCATAAGATTAAGTTTTTTAGGCATTAATTATAAATATTAAAACAAAGGCACCCATCAAATGATTAAGCACCTTTGCTTTAATATTTCAAATTATTTTTCCCACCAGACTTTACTGTTGATGTTATCACCACCAAGTTGGGTGACAGCTACTTTATAATTCTGGCTATTAGTTGCTTGTTCGCCTTCAGGATAGAAGTAACGAACTGGAAATCTATTGTCATTCATATTGTCAGGTCCAGCTACAAGTGCAGGAATACCCGTCCGACGGATATTAAACCAAGCTTCGTGACCATTACTGATAAGTGCGACCCATTTTTGCGTTAGGATTTTATTTAAATTATCATTCCCGTTGAGCGCAATGTTTGGCTGAGTGAGATAATCTGTTGGCATCGGCACTTTGAGGTAACCAAAGTGGGCTTTGATAGCACTTTCGTAATAAAAGGTTGCACTTCCTGTGATCCAGCCTCTCTGTGCAGCTTCCGCCAAATCAAAAAGCACCTCTGCACTTTGTATAAACTGAGCATCTACACCATTGGGGACATCACGCCATATCGCCCCGAAAAGTGAAACATCATTTAAGTCTATTCCCATAGACGAGATCGATTCTCTAGTCAACCCATTTTGAAGTCCTTTGTATTGGGGATTGCCTGCTGCTACGCTTTTCGAAGTAGGTTTAAAAAGTACTGCGATTCGTGGATCATTCCACTCTGTGAGGACATTGCCTATGGTGTTAGACATACGATGACCATTATATATACCTAGTGCAGACTGGAATAATGGAAACTGATTGGGTGCCGAAGTCAAGTAAGGAATCACAGCATTGTCCGAGTTGCTCAATATCAAGTTACCTTCTGTTGTCAAAGCTTGCAAAGTTGTGAAATCGTTTAGTCTTTTGGATATTCTAACTAGGCTGCGTACACTTAGTGAGTTGGCAAATTTTATCCATTTGTTTAGGTTGCCATTATACATAACATCTCCTGCGACTTTGTCTTTGGTCATACTCAATGTTTTTGAAGCTTTTGCTAAAGTAGCTAATATGCCATTTGGTCCCGTATAGATTTCTTCTTGAGAATCATATTTTGGTGAGGTGATACCTTCCTTAGCTTTGAGCGCTTCGCTATATGGAACGTCGCCCCACATATCTGTCAATTGACCATAAATATAACATTTCAATACGTCGCCTACTGCCTTGTAAGCATCATTGGTATTGGGTACAGACTGCATAGAGTTGATGTCTGTGAGATTGCGATAGAGGAGATTCCAATGTCCTGCATTACTTCCCATCTCGTAGCGATCTATGCGTTCAAACTCTATATCAGATGAAAACTGACATATAAAATTAGACAATCTGAACCCTTGGTCATACGTATTGGCTTGTGATACACTGACGAGTACATTGGTCAGTAAAAACTCAGGCTCTACGTTAGTTGATCCATTGGGGTTAGTATTGATTGCCTCAAAATCTTTGGTACATGAAGTCAGCATTCCGATTCCTACTACCAGTAATATAATATATTTATGCATGTTTCTAAATTTTATTTTGTGATTAAAAATCAGTTTTCAAACTCAATCCTATACTTCTAGTCGACGGATAACTAAAATCCTCTACACCATAGGTATAGTTGGTTTCCTGTACGCCATTGAGTTCAGGATCGAAGTGCGGATTCTCTGTAAAGAGTAAAAGATTGCTACCTATCAATCCCAGTTTTAAAGTCTGAAGACCTAGTTTTTTTGCGACATTTGGGTCAAAACTATAGTAAATACCTACTTGTCTAAGCTTGACATAAGACGCACTATAGATTGGACTAGCTTCGTTGCCTCTGTCATAATAAGCATTGTAATAAGTACTAGCAGGTACGCTGACATCGTTGGGTATATAATTAGGATTTTCAGCAGTTCCAGCATTTTTAACACCTTTGCCTACGATTCCTCCATCTCTACCTACGAGGGTCTCTTCTAACACACCTGATGTACTGCCTAGTGCTTTGATTCTAGAGGTGATGATTCCACCTTGGCGCCAATCCACTAAAATATTGATTGATAAATTTTTATAAGAAAATTTATTATTGAAACCTACTGCAAAGTCAGGGTTGTAATTACCTAATAATTTGAGTCTACTGTCTTGTACAGGTACTCCGTTGCTATGTAAAACTTGACCATCAATCTCTACAAATCCCGTTCCATACATATCACCGACTCTGCCGCCTTGCTTGGCGATATAAAAAGTCTCATTTGATCCGCCGTTTCCTTGAAAAAACTTAGCAGATCCAGTGATAAACTGATTAACACCATCCGGCAACTCAGCCACTCTACTGCGATAGGTCGAAAAATTTATCGAAGACTGCCATACAAAATCTTTTTGCTTCACAATAGCGCTACTCAATCTTAGTTCTAAACCTCTAGTGACTACTTTTCCACCATTCTGAATAGTATTAGTGAAACCCGAAGCAGTTGATATAGGACGCCCTATGATCTGGTCTATACTTGTGTTTTGATATACCGAGCCTTCTAGCTGTATCCTACCTTTATACAAGTAAAGATCTGCTCCTGCCTCTAGCGCATTGGTTCTCACAGGTCTCAGATTAGCATTTTTGAGAATGCTTTCATTGGTCACTTTGAACGATGAGCCGTAGTTTTGATTAAATTGATAGGTGTTAACCAACTGATATGGATCAGTATCATTACCCGCGCTAGAACTGTTAAATCTCAGTTTTAGAAATGAAATAGCTGACGGCAATCTCAACGCATTGGATGCTATGAAACTCACTCCTGCCGAATAGTATGCAAACGAATTATTTTCAAGTGGCAATGTGCTGCTCCAGTCATTTCTGACTGAAAGATCCATGTAAAGTGAGGATTGGTAACTGATCGTACCAAGCCCATAAACACTATTAACACGCTTATCAAAAATTTGACTTTTAGCAATCAATGGCACCCTAGAGTTAGACAAACTATATACTCCTGGCAATAAAAGTTGGCTAGCTTGTGTGTATTGATAATCTGTCATTTGATCGAATCTATTGGCACCTCCTGCGACAGAGAACTGTATGTCGTCATTGATTTTGTCATCATAAGCGAGTAATACGTCTGTATTGATCTCAAAATATTTGACTTCATCTTCTCTATAACTTCCAAATTGGTTTCTGTTGGTACCATAGGCTCTGCGGAAGACTCTAGAGTCATTATATTGGTCTATACCTGTTCTTAATCTCAAACTCAACTTATCGCTAAAGGCATATTTAAGTGCTCCGTTACCGAAAATTCTATTTTTATTAAAACTATTGGTATTTTCATACAATGTAAAAAATGGATTGGTCAACCATAAGTAATTGATATCAAAACGGTCAATACCCTCTCGCCCTTTTTGCCAATAATCTCTCATTGATTCTATATCAAACTGTCTTCCAGTCCAATTAAAACCATATAATGCATTTTCATATCCGTAACCAAGATTTGGCCTATTCTTACTTCTAGAATTAACATAATTTACATAAGCATCAAAGGTAAGTTTAGATGTTAGCTTTTGGTCAATGCTGATGGCTAATCCGTCTCTTTTGAGGTCTGTATTTTCGAGTATTCCGCTATTTCTGAGATTACTGTAGGAGATTCTGAAAGCTCCATTATCCCACTTATTGCTGATAGCGATGTTGTTTTGATTAGTAAATCCAGGTTGAAAAAAATCACGCACGTTATTGGGATTTGATACCCACGGTGTGGGAGTGATCTGCGTATATACGCCTGGACTGACTTGGCGTGCAAATATATCACCTCCTCTTACAGGATTGCCATTGACATCAACTGATGGGCTGTCAAACTGAGCGATTAACAAACCTTGGTCTAACCTCGGGCCATAACTAGAAAGGCCACCGTCATTGACTCCAGCACCTTTTCCATCTACGAAAGCATATTGACCATTGTTTCCGCCACCAAATACATTTTGATATTGTGGCAGTGTGAGTAGCGATTCACCAGTTACAGAAGTACTCAAGCTGATACCCAATCCTTTGCGGCTTTGCCCACGTTTCGTAGTCACCAGTATGACACCGTTAGAAGCTCTAGAGCCATAAAGTGCAGCAGATCCCGCACCTTTGAGCACAGAAATAGAGGCAATATCATCTAAGCTTATCTCTGAACCTCCATTACCATAATCGACCTCCTGGAGTGCACCATTATTAGATAGATCACTTGCAAAAGGCGCATTGCTAACCGGTACTCCATCTACTACGAATAGTGGTTGACTATTGCCACCGAGCGAGTTTTCGCCTCTGATGATGATCCTAGAAGCAGACCCCACACCTGACGAACCGTTAGTGATTTGGACTCCAGGTACTTCACCTGCAAGGCTATTGACTAGATTAGTCATAGGTACTTGTGTCAATGTGCGTCCGTCGATTTCCTCTACTGAAGATGATAAAGCTTGCTTCTTCCTAGTGATTCCTAAGGCAGTCACAACCACTTCATCTAAAGTCAATCCTGGCTTCATAACTATCATAGGAACAAATCCATCTATTACGTTTACTGACTGAGTTTCATTGCCCAGAAATGATGCTTCCAATATAAAATCCTTTGATGGATATTCAAAAGTGAAAGAACCATTAGGTTCGCTTATCGCAAAAACATTAGTGCCCTTTATATTTAGCAAAACCCCAATCATAGGCGTATGGTCTTCATCCATGACTGTGCCGCTGTAAGTTTGTGCCATCAGCCCGATTGATAGCAATTGAAAAATAAGTAAAATTCTTAACTTCATATTTTGTTTCTAGTTAATGATAAATGAATAGGATCGTGCTAGAAGTTGCGACCTTTGTGATAAATCTAATTTTATAGGCAATTGGGCTAAACCCATGATTCTACGCATGATTTCTACCCCGGCATGCTGCATGACTTGATCTCGATTAAGTGAAGCCATAGCAGTGTAGTAAGCTAAGGCTTGTTCTATACGCTGATCTGATTGTCTAGCAAATATCAAATGTGCTACTGTCACACCGATTTCAAATTCTGGTGTACCAAAATAGCAAAATTCTGGATCGATGATTTTGATACCCTCATTAGACTTGAGCCAACTACCGAGGAAATAATCCCCATGCAAAAGTACATTTCCATCTGATAGATATTGATTTCCTAGATGATTAACAGTGGTTTTTAGATTTTCATCATTTTTATATCTTAAAGCTACTTCACTTAATCCCATGCAGACATCATCTAGATTTAGACCATTCTCAGCTAGGTATGGATAGACATAAATGTGTTCGTGATTGAGCTTACGCATGGCTTTGTTTGGGATTAGAAAAGGTGCGGTTTCTTTTGTGATCGATGTATGAAGTGTTGCTGCAAACTCCATGATGTCTTTCAAGTCATTATCTTCTATCTCGCCATCTGTATGATACAAATAGCTGTAATCACTTGCTATCCCTAAGTCTTCCATAACTAGGATATGATTGCGGTTATCTACAAATAGGATTTTGGGTGTCATTGAGGCCAATGCATTGATCGGACTGACCAACTCATAGAACTCGGCTTCGCGCAGAGATCTATCCGCGGGTGCTTCCACTTGAGGATATTTCTCTACATACCCACGGCTTTGCTTCATGATAAATGATCGTTCGGAAGTGATTACTCTGATAGTAAAGTTCATATTGCCCTCACCTGGTATTTCTGCACTTGTGATTGCTTCATTATCTTTCAGGAAACCTTGAGAAGAGAGATAATCACTTAGGTCTCTTATGTCTTTTTTTAATATCATAAATTAATTTCTGAATGTGTTTAGTAATCGCTCATGATAAGCTGGATGAACGTCATAGCAATAGCGAACTGGGTAGCCACAATCTTCATCACAAAGGAGATAGTTTTTATAAATCTCTTTATTATTCTTAGGCTTAGTATCGTCTTCATATAGTTCAAGTCGAGCATTGATATCTTCGAAAACAATATCGTCGGGAAATAAAATATAGTGACTGGCGAGCACATCAAAGGGATTAAATCCGCTAGCCCCTTGTGCTATCCATTGATCAAGCCATGCACCAGAATGATCAGCCAACCATTGACAGCCTTTATCACCTTTTGCTAAGTCTGTAAGATCTTCTTTAGTGATCCAAACTTTGGATGATATCTCAAATGGACACAAAGTAACCTTAAGACCACTCTGTAGTATCAACTTAAAAGCATCATTATCTAGATCAAAATTTAGATCTTGAGCTATTCCTCCTTGCGTACCTATATCAAATCGATCTGTCGGTCTTCGCCTACCCGCTACGAGTATTACTTCTTCTATTTGATCTTTGATGCTAGGATATTTGGCTAGCAAAAGTCCGATATTAGTAGCGGGACCGATGGCCATAATTGTCATTCGATCGGATTGCAAAGCTGAGTTAAGTGCATCTACTGCTTCGTTAGTTTTGAGTTTACTAATATCCATGCCCCTGCCCGCACCTTTATACACAGGAATGGGATAAGTGGCAAAGTTATCAACCATATAATTGCTCAGCTTGTAGGCACTTTCTATATCTGTATTGCCAAAAACTGCACTTATTCCTTTGATGGTAACTTGATCGCTTTTCATCAATTGAAGTACTGCATATCCATCGTCCACATCACAATACCCGGGTCTCTTGGTACGCATCATGCCTACAGATAAGTCGGTATCAATCCAAATATTTTTATTCATTATCAAAAAAATTTATATTTTTCCAAAAAGATATTTCGTCTTGCATTCCAGTAGATTGATCCTGCACAAACGATTGTTTGCTAAGATATACTTTTAAGTCACCGTCTTTCATATAAGCCATCGTATCCCCCATTGTAAAAGCTTCTTTGAGATCGTGAGTGACAAACAGCGATGTGATATTATATTGGGCTACCAAGTGCTTAAATAGTTTTTGCATATTATATCGTGTTTCTACATCTAAGCTTCCAAAGGGTTCGTCTAGAAGCAAAAGCTTAGGACTAATGATAATAGCTCTACCGAATGATACACGTTGACGTTGTCCTCCTGAGATTTGGCTAGGCATTTTATCACCTTGGCCCTCAAGTTCGAGATTTACAATCATTTGATTGACTTTCTGATGAATGACTTCGTTATTTAGGTTCTGTAACCTCAGACCGAAAGCAATGTTTTCAAAAATAGTTAAGTGTGGGAAGAGTAAATCTTCTTGGTACAGATAAACTATATTGCGCAAGTTTGGACTTAAATCATTAATTTTATTTCCTTCCAAAATGATATTTCCTTCATCAGGTGCTACAAGTCCTGAGATAGTTTTGAGCATGGTAGTTTTGCCGCATCCTGACTTACCGAGGATACTCAAGGTTCTCCCAGCCGCTAACTCGAGATTTATATGTTTAAAAATTTTGGTTTGACCGAAACTTTTACTGATATTTTGGATTTGTAAAAACTTCATAAAATCTTATTAAATACGTATCTTTTATTAAAATATATAAGTACTAATGGCGGCAAAATAAGCAAACAGCAACTCAACGCTCCAAAGTAGAAGTTGGATTCCTTGATAAATAAAAATACTTTGATTGTGAGCGTTTCTACCTTCCCAACACCTATCACAGAAGTCAAGCCATACTCAAACCATGAAATCAAAAAAGTCTGAAAAAAGCAAATCATAAGCATCCCCTTGGCCAACGGCAATGTCACTTTCATAAAGCCTTGCAAGACATTACCACCAAGCGTAGCTACTAATTGCTCGTAGTTTTGGATTTTTTCGCCCCAGAAACTCGTAAAAAATATAAGTGCGTAAGGAAAAGCCACAAAAGATTGCGCTAATATCACCCCGTATAGCGTTCCAAATAATCCCATCTTTAAAAAAAAATATATCATACATGCTCCAAAAACCACTGGCGCTATCACATAAGGAAAATATGCCAACATAGACATCGTATGCCTCCGTGGATGGTAACTAATGTACCTACTTACGTAAAAACCTAAAGATGTGGTTGTCAATGCGACAAAAAAAGATATAAATAACGAGGTTATAAAACTAACTCCTAGTCCTGATTGACTACTAAATATCTGCTCCCAATTTTTCAGACCAAAATAATTGGGCGATAAATCGGGAAATTTCCACTCTGCTGAAAGCGATAGTAAAAAGAGATAAAAAAATGGAAACATTATCATCACTACATACAGCAGCAGAATTACTTTGCGGGTTTTAGGCATAACTTTACTTTTGCCGTGAGAAAATTAAATAAGTAAGCAGTCCTATCACAATACTATATATCACAGCGATTACATAGCCTTCAGATATAAGAGTAAGATCGTACTGCTTAAGGTCTCTGACGATAAGAACAGACAACATCTGCGGTGCTTCTCTCCCTAGAATCAATGGAATCTCATAAGCGCCCATTAGAAAAATAAAATAGAGCGAAATCAACTTTTTTGACTTGTGTAATAAAATAGGTATCTCTACTTTCCAAATGCTTTGTCTTCGATTGGCACCCAGTGAGTTTGCTAATTTGCGCAATTCATCTATTTTTTCATTTTCAAAAATACTTAAAAAAAGCAATAGAAAAAACGGAGATACTATACTTACAAAAGTGAAAATTATCCCTAAGGCAAACTGGTCGTTGATTAAATCTGGAAATCCGCTCAAGTCTTTTGTCCAACCTAGATTATAGCTTATTCGGGAGAAGAAACCTGATTTACTTAGCACCTGAACACCAAAGAATGCTGCGACTACTCCAGGTAAACTTAGTGGCAAATAGGCAATGAATGAAAGTATTCTGTTTTTAAAATCCTTATGAAAAATGACCGTCAAGTACAGTGCCAAACCTATCGATATTACCATGGATACAGCGGAAATGGCAGCAGAATAACCAAATGACTGGATAAACTCCCCTTTTGATAATACGTCTTTCCAAAATCTTAAAGTAAAACCCTCATTTGCAATTCCAACTACCCCAAAACTGTAGAGAACAGCATAACTAAATGCAGCAGCTACTGGCAAGATAGCCAAGACAAAAAATAGACCTAGACTTATATGGTTTTGATTATTTTTCGATAACATACTTTCTAAAATCTTCATATAACTTGATCATGTATCTTGAATCGGGTTCTTGGATGGCATGGTCTTTTAGTTCCTCTATGGTCGGCCCATAAAGTCGCTTTGGCAGCTGGTCATACTTGGCTTTGTCTTCTGAAGTTAACAAGTCATAACTTAGCACATTATTGGCATTTACGCCTGACACATCGGCTTTTCTAAATTGAGCATCTGGGGACAAGAGATAATTGATCACTACCATCGCACCTATTTTATTACTACTATTTGATACGATTCCTAGGTAATTGCTATTTTTGATAGTCCCATTTCGCCATGGATAAGCTTTGGTCGATTTTGGAATTAATCCTTGAGCGATTTTATCATCTATGCCGCCTTCTCCGAATCCATAACTGATTTTGATTTCTCCATTAGCATACATCTGATTAAGTTTAGTGTTTTCTGTTGGGAAAGTCTCGCCTTTCTTCCAGAAGTATTTCTTGTTTTGGTTGATCCACGACCACAGTTTCTGAGATAAATCGCTGTATTTGGCTTCATCAAACGTTCCATCTAACCCATTAGGACTACCACTTAACTCAGCCAGAAAACTCTTCAATAGTGTCATGCCGCTGAAGTCATTTGAGATCGTAAAATAGCCTGGGTTTTGTTCTACATAGCTTGCTAGCTCAGCTAAAGTTGTAGGTGGATTGGGTGTATCTATGCTATCATGTACAAGTGCAAACTGTGTGATGCTCCATGGAGCTTCCATACCATTAATGGGTTGCTGAAAGTCAACACTTATAAATTTATTACTCAAGTCTATTAACTTAGAGTTAGGCAACTTGTCCAAAAATGGACCCCAAAGACCATCGATCGACTTGAGCTGAAAGAAAGTTTCACCATTGATCCACACCATATCCACTTGACTATCTGATGCATTAGCTTGTTTCTCACCCATGAGAAGTTGGACAATTTCTGACCCTTGTCCTCCTACTATTTTGAGATCGATGCCATACTCTTGCTTTAGACTGGGTTTTATATATTCGTTGATATATTTGTTGAGGTCTGGACTCCCCTGCCACATCATAAAACTAACCTCCGTTCCACTTGCTTGCGCTAGGATCTCTGACCATTCTAACGTCAAAGGATCGGTAGAAGAAGTATAGGCTTTTTGATCTTTGCAACCATAAAAAAGGAGTGCCAAAGTGGCAATATACAAAAGTCTCATATATATCAATATCGATTAATAAATCGGGCTGTAGCCAAAAGGAAATAAAATTATAAAAAGAAAATGGAGATTTTACATCGCTAATCCTATGGTCGGTGGTGCGCGTAGTGAATGCTGACTAGATAGCTCTAATTGTATTAAAATCTTAAAATTTGATATAGCCTTATTAACTATTTTGTTGTTGAATATTCTTATTAAAAGCAGTAAAAATCTTATGTTATTTGGTTTTAATCTCAATAAATATTTTAAATCTGCTTTCTCATTAAAATCTGCTAGTTCTGGTAGTAGTTTGGCTTCACAAAAAATATTTTTTAGATCTTCCAATAATCCTTCTTTTTGCCATTGAAGATTTGCAAAAGTATTTTTATCAAATTGGTCTTTTGTGCAGGCTATCAAATATGAGCCGTTTCGGAGATCTGGACCAATACTTGTCATTCCATTTTGCAAGTTATCCATCACACCAGACCAGTCAACTTTGTTTAATTCAAGACAATCATTTCCGACAGCAATGACACCTTCATATCCTTGGTCAAAAATAGATTGATAAGCGTTGGCTAATCGCTCACCGAATGAAGCACCTGATTGTAAGGTTTCGTCAATATTGAAAATCGGTAAACCTATTATTTTTAGCGTTTTTTGAACTCTTTTTGACAAAAGTGATGCAATCCGCATTCGTTGTGAATGGACGATAGATTTTCCCCAATATTTATGATCCGCTTCTGCTTGTGTAGAGCGGCTAAAATACAGGATTGCTATCTTTAATTTAGTATTCACACTGCGAAGGTAATAAAAAAATGTTAGGGTGTATAAAATTTGAAATTATTTTAATCTACTTAATAATGGTCATGAAATATTATTTCAGAAAAAAAGTTATAATATTTTAAACCTTTTTAATGTTTTTATATTTATGTCTTATATAATCAAATGATACATCATAAAAATGACAAGTAATTTTAGTTTAATCCATCATCATCATCAGTTGTACATACCAGACGACTTGATGTAGGATTTACTATTTCCATACATATATTATAGGCCCGTCTGAGTTTTGGATGGGCTTTTTTTGTGCCTTTTAATCCTGCTCAGACATAATTTATCAAACATGAGTAGAATAAAAATAGCATTACAAAAAAGTGGTAGATTGAGTGAAGAGTCATTTGATTTGCTATCACAGTGTGGTATTAAAATTGCTAAAGGTGATCGAAAACTTTTCGCCTCATCTAATAATTTTCCGTTAGATGTTCTTTTTTTGAGAGACGATGATATTCCCGAATATGTAGAAAAAGGCATTGCGGACATTGGCATAGTAGGAGAGAACGTAGTTTGGGAAACTACGAACACACCACAGATAATAAAGCACTTAGGATTTGGTAAATGTCGGCTTTCGTTAGCAGTCGGCAAAGAAGAGGACTACCAAGGGATAGATTATTTTTCAGGTGGATGTATAGCGACTAGTTATCCAAAAACACTTAAAAAATTCTTAGCCAAAAGCAAAATCAGTGCAGATATAGAATACATTAAAGGCAGTGTTGAGATAGCGGTAGGTATAGGTTTAGCTCAGGGAATTTTTGATATTGTGAGCACTGGGAGTACATTAATGATGAATGGGCTCAAGGAAGTTGAAGTACTTGCAAGAAGTGAGGCGGTACTTATAAAAAATGCTTCCTTGGATGCTGAAACAGCAAATATTTTAGATCAGTTAATTTTTAGAATTGAGTCTGTATTGTCTGCCAAAAGCCACAAATATATTATGCTTAATGCTCCTCTAGATTGTGTAGAACAAATTTCAGCATTGCTCCCCGGCATTAAAAGTCCAACCATAGTTCCTCTTGTCGAAAATGGGTGGTGTAGCATTCACTCAGTAATAGCAGAAGACGAGTTTTGGGAGATTATAGACAGTCTTAGAATCATCGGCGCAAAGGGTATCCTGGTACTTCCTATTGAAAAGATGGTTAGTTAATTTAATCCCTATTTATTGATCCTTAATTTTATTAAAATGAAATTTTATAATTACCCTGCGATAAGTGAGTGGCCCATGATTTGCGAAAGACTATCCCTCGACACTAAGCCGTTGAAAGATTTAGTTGAGACGATATTTGATGAGGTAAAGACGAGAAAAAATCAAGCGCTTTTTGATTATACTGAGAGGTTTGATCATTGTAGATTAGATACATTAACTGTTATGCCTGAAGAGTTTGTACAGGCAGAAGCTGTGTTGGGTGATGACCTAAAGAAAAGTATTAGTATTGCCTTTGATAATATATATAAGTTTCACGCCGCACAACAAGAAACTTCCAACCCTATAGAGGTTATGCCAGGAGTAAATTGTTGGCGAAAGTCAGTGCCCATAGATCGTGTAGGATTTTATATTCCAGGTGGGTCTGCTCCTCTTTTTTCTACAGTACTAATGCTAGGCATACCAGCATTGATAGCAGGATGCAAAACTAAAGTACTTTGTAGTCCTCCTGGACTCGATGGTAAGATAGATCCTACGATTCTATATGCAGCTGCGCTTGTGGGTGTTGACAAAGTATATAAAGTGGGTGGAATTCAAGCTATTGCGGCAATGACATTATCTACGGAGACTATTCCTAAAGTTTATAAAATCTTCGGTCCGGGCAATCAGTATGTTATGGCGGCAAAGGATTATAGCCAATCTTATAGTGTGGCCATTGATCTACCCGCAGGACCTAGTGAAGTATTGGTAATTGCAGATGGTATTTGTGATCCAGCATTTGTTGCAGCAGATTTGTTAGCTCAAGCCGAACATGGGCCGGATAGCCAAGTAGTATTGGTCAGTACCTCGAAGGATTATATTGATCAAGTTCAGCGAGAGATAGAAAGATTAGTTCCTATTTTAAGTAGGTCTAAGGTTATCAATCAATCATTGAGCACCAGTAGTTTTAGCGTACTTTTAAAAGATCTAGAGGAGTGTATGGCATTCGCCAATGAATACGCCCCTGAGCACTTAATACTAGCAATAGATCATGCTGCCTATTATGCAGATCAAGTGGTCAATGCTGGATCGGTTTTCGTAGGAGGGTATAGTTGTGAAAGCTTCGGAGACTATGCTTCTGGAACTAATCATACTTTGCCTACTTCTGGCTATGCAAAGGCGTACAGTGGTGTATCGCTAGATAGTTTTGTCAAAAAGATAACTTTTCAAGAGATAACCCAAGAAGGTCTAAAACTGTTGGGTCCAACTGTCATGACTATGGCGGAAGCCGAGGGTCTAGATGCTCATAAAAATGCGATTAGCGTTCGTCTAAATTTATTTAAAGATTAAAAATGTAGGGGTATGAAAATAGAAAAAGTTATAAGCTTTATAAGGCCACATATATTAGATTTAGTTCCTTATGCTAGTGCAAAAAGTGATTATACCGGCCAAGCAGATATATACTTAGATGCTAATGAAAGTCCTTATGGACACAACAATAGGTATCCTGATCCATTGCAATTGAGATTAAAGGAAAGCCTAGCAAAGCTAAAAAATGTACAAAAAGATCAGTTGTTTTTAGGTAACGGTAGCGATGAGATTATCGATCTATTGATCAGGATGTTTTGTACTCCTCAGCAAGACAAAATTGTTGTTTTTAACCCGACTTATGGCATGTATCAAGTCAGTGCTGATTTGAACGATGTACCTACGCTTTCCATTCCTTTAGATAGTAATTTTCAGATAGATATCAACAGGTTTATTGAAGTCGTAAAGCAGGAAAGTCCCAAATTAATATTTATTTGTAGTCCGAATAATCCGACAGGAAATGAATTAGAAAATGTGGAAGCATTGATAGAAAATTTTAACGGAATAGTAGTAATGGACGAAGCATATAAGGATTTTTCCACTAAACCTAGTTTAGAATCCATGGTCGATCATTTTCATAACCTAATAGTTATATCTACACTAAGTAAGGCTTGGGCTTCGGCAGGACTTAGAATCGGAATAGCAGTAGCTCACCCGACGATCATCAGCTATCTAAACCGAATCAAACCACCCTATAATATCAGTACTGTAAATCAAGAGCACGCATTAGAATCTCTCAAAAATGCGGATGAAGTGCGTAAGTATGTAACCATTACTAATGATGAAAAACAAAGAGTAATAAAGGAACTTACATCTATCAAGCAGGTAATAAAAATATTTTCTTCGGATGCAAATTTTATATTGATCCAAGTACATAATGCTGATTTTTTATATAAAAGCTTAATCGATTGTAAGATCATCACAAGGAATAGGCATCCAATCATAGATGAAGCTATACGCATTACCATAGGGTCACCTACTGAAAATAATATCTTATTGCACACTATAAAACAAATATATCGTGATTAAAAAACGTCTTTTTATAGACCGAGATGGAACCATTATTCAAGAGCCTAAAGTTGATTTTCAAATAGATCAATTAGACAAATTTAGATTTCTTCCAGGCGCAATTTACTATTTATCAAAAATAGCAAGAGAATTTGACTTTGAATTTTATCTCATTACCAATCAAGATGGATTAGGAACCGACTCGTTTCCGTCAAATACTTTTTGGCCATACCAAGACTTGATGATTCAGACGCTGCAAGATGAAGGCATTGTTTTTAAAGAAGTATTTATAGATGATTCCTTCGAAAGTGATAATAGTCCGTCTCGAAAACCTGCAACTGGGATGGTGGAACATCTTATTTCTTCCACCCACAAGGATCAATCTTATGTCATAGGCGATAGAGCCACTGATGTTCAGTTGGCTAGCAATATTGGATGTAAATCCATAACTATTAATCACTCGAATGATAAAGCCATTGCCAATCTTAATTCTTGGGAGTCCATTTACGAATACCTAAAGTCGGGATATAGATACAGTGAGGTTGTCCGAAAAACTAATGAGACAGATATTTTAATTAGAGTTTCTATGTTAGGAAAAGGCAAGCATCAGATTGATACAGGAATAGGCTTTTTTGATCACATGTTGGATCAGATAGCGCGACATAGTGGCTTTGACCTTACTATTATCGCTAAAGGTGACCTCCATATAGACAAGCACCACACGATAGAAGATGTTGGTATAGCATTGGGTGAGGCATTTTACAAACTATGGCAGGCTTACCCTAATGTGGAGCGTTATGGCTTTTTATTGCCTATGGATGATAGCATCGCAAAAGTGGCTGTTGATTTTGGTGGTCGTCCGTGGTGCGTATGGAAAGTCAAGTTTAAGCACAAAAAGATAGGTAAAATTCCTACAGAAATGTTCTTTCATTTTTTTAAATCCTTTTGCGATCATGCTAAATGCAATCTATACATAAAGGCTAAAGGGAAGGACGATCACCATAAAATAGAATCCATTTTTAAAGCATTTGCCAAAGCATGTAAAATGGCTTTAACTGCCAATGATACGGATGTTTTACCCACCACAAAAGGAATGTTATGATTACCATTGTAGATTATAGTGCTGGAAATACTCAATCAGTTATCAATGCATTAAACAGAATCGGGGTTGAATGTATGGTATCTAATAATGCGGAAGTTATTCTAAAAGCTGAAAAAGTGATATTACCTGGGGTAGGGGAGGCTTCTTCAGCTATGTCATCTCTGCGAAACCTTAATTTGGAGATGCTTATTCCTCAATTAAAGCAGCCTGTATTAGGCATTTGCTTAGGCATGCAATTGATGTGTTTACACTCTGAGGAAAACGATACAGATTGTCTCGGTATTTTTGATCATAAAGTACTGAAGTTTAAAACTCAGAATATCGTACCTCATATAGGGTGGAATGAGCTGACGAAAGTCCAGAACCCTCTGTTTGATGAAAAAATGAATGGTTCGGATGTCTATTTTGTACATAGTTACTATGTTCCTATTGTTTCAGAAACCTGTGCTACTGCTGATTATGAAGGCCAGTTTAGTGCGGCTATTCAGAAAGACAACTTTCATGGTGTACAGTTTCATCCAGAAAAATCAGGAACTTTAGGTAGTATTATTTTAGAAAATTTTATAAATCTTTAACCTTTAAAAAATAAGATATGATATTGATTCCTGCTATAGATTTAATAGATGGTAAGTGTGTGCGACTAACACAAGGAAATTTTGATACTACTAAGGTTTACAATGAAAATCCATTGGCGCAAGCCAAAATATTTGAAGAGACTGGCTTTACAAACCTTCATATAGTAGATCTAGATGGTGCTAAATCGGGCAGCTTTCGCCAACTCAGTATCGTAGAGAAAATAGTTAAAAATACATCCTTAAAAGTGGACTTTGGTGGGGGAATCAGGAGTAAGCAAGATGTAGCTGATATTCTCAATATTGGTGTTAATCAGGTTGATATAGGAAGTTTGGCGGTAAAGAATCCAGATATTTTCATAGAGATTCTAAAAGATTTTGAGGCCAGTTCCATCATTTTAAGTGCAGATTGTAGAGATAGAATGATAGCTTCTGATGGTTGGAATAGCATTGATCAAATAGATGTCATAGCGTTTATAAACTCCTTTATACCTTATGGTTTAGGCTATACAGTTGTTACAGATATAGCCAAAGATGGGATGTTGGAAGGTCCATCTTTTAAATTGTATGAAGATATCATCGCCCAATCCAAGATCAACCTCATTGCATCAGGAGGTGTGAGTAGTATATCAGATCTCCGTGCGTTAAAAGCTATGGGGTGTCACGCTGCTATCATTGGTAAAGCTTACTATGAAGGAAATATTAGTGCTAGTGACTTTACTAAATTTATTAGTGAAAATAATAACCAATGATCAAAAAAAGGATTATTGCGTGTCTTGATATCAAAGATGGTAGAACCGTAAAAGGTGTAAATTTTATAGGCTTGCGCGACGCAGGAGATCCTGTGGGACTAGCTAAAATGTATGCCCAAAACGGAATAGATGAACTTGTGTTTCTGGATATAACTGCTACGACAGAAAATAGAAAGACCCTGACTTCATTAGTTAGCAGCATAGCTAGGGAAATAGATATTCCATTTACAGTAGGTGGCGGGGTCAAGTCTGTAGAAGATGCTTACACTCTTTTAAAGGCGGGAGCTGATAAGATCGCTATAAATTCTCAAGCAATAAGGAACCCTCAACTGATCTCCGATTTGTCTAGGAGGTTTGGGTCGCAATGCGTAGTAGTCGCTATCGATGCTAATATGGATGCCGATGGTAAAGCCAAAGTCTTTATAGATGGTGGTAGAACCATGACAGATTGGGGCGTAGAGGAATGGGCTTTGGAAGTCCAGAAACTTGGAGCTGGAGAGATTTTATTAACTTCGATGGCACACGACGGAACCAAAAATGGATTTGATATTGCATTGCTAAGTCGTTTGACACAAAAGGTAAATATCCCAATCATCGCCTCAGGTGGTGCGGGAAGCATAAGTGATTTTGTACATTTGTTTTTAGCTACCGATGTTAGTGCGGGGCTGGCAGCTAGTATTTTTCATGACGGATTAGTATCCATTGGTACGTTAAAAAACGAATTGCTTGACGCAAATGTTCGCATTAGACCTTTTACAGTTCTTTAAGAAATCAGCAGTAACTTTAATCTTTCTTTCTCTTTTTTTTAAAATATAGCCAAAATGAATTTAAGTATTATTTCTCCCAATTTTGATAAAGCCAATGGTTTGATAACAGCCATTATCCAACATTCAGAAACCATGCAAGTCCTTATGTGTGGGTATATGAATGCTGAAGCTTATGAAAAAACCATCGAAAACAAAATAGTTACTTTTTATAGTCGCACGAAGCAAAGATTATGGACAAAGGGAGAGACTAGTGGCAATTATTTACGGGTACAATCTATGGATTTGGATTGTGATCAGGATGCATTATTGATTCAGGTATTGCCGGAGGGTAATACTTGTCACTTAGATCAAGTTTCTTGCTTCACAGAGAGGGAGGAAGGTAGTTTTCTCTATCCTTTAGAAAATAAGATTATTTCCTCCATTAGCGCGCAGTCACCCAACTCTTATACCTATCAAACCTATCAAAAAGGCATAGATAAAATGGCGCAAAAGGTAGGTGAAGAGGCGGTCGAAGTAGTCATAGAAGCAATGAAAAAAGAGGACAACTTACTCAAGGAGGAAGCGGCTGATTTGCTTTATCACTTACTTTTATTGCTCAATGCTAAAGGCATCCAACTGAAAGATGTAGAATCGGTACTTCGTGCTCGTTCAAAATGATATAGCTTGATTTTTTCTATTTACGGTTTCTGTTTCTTAGCAATTTTATAGTCCTTTAAATCTACAAAATACTCAGTAGGAGAGATTGCGATGAGTTCAAAGCTAACTTCCTCGCCTTGATATTTATAACTGCTACTCAGCACCAAGTAATACTCAGGTAGTAAATGGTCGAAATCGATATCTACAGGCAATTTAGTTTCTGATTTTAGTCGGTTAAATGCATAGATAGGATTCATATTCATCTTGTATTTTGCTATATATATATAGCTGATTTCATCATCCAACTCATGCGGCATTAAGTATTCTATGCCCATAATAGTCGGCCATTGATAACTATTTTTACCAAATGTTTTCTTGTTATTAGTAGTTTTGAGATAAGTTTTGAAGTTATCCGATACTGTAATTTGCTGGTTTTTATTAAAGACCTCATCTAGAAACATAACTAATTTCTGTTGCTTACCGAACTCATCTGTAGAGGCAAAAGTATATTTCCCTGAGGGCTCGACTAAAATAAAATCGATCATTTCTCCAGTGAGTCCATAAGCTTCAGCTGTGAGTAGCATCGTCCCCGATACTTCATCAAAATAAATTACCATCTCACCATCATGGTGAAAATCATCCCCTAAATCCACGATTTCATTTTTGTATTTATAGACCATCATCTGTGTAAAAAGGTATTTGCCTTGCTTAGGTTTCCAGTTTTTATTGCGGTAAGCTATATCAAACTGTCCATAGCTAAAGCTAGAAATAATGGTCATAAACAATACTATAGTAATGATCCTTATCATGATATTGAGGTTTTAAACCACAAATATAGGATCTATTTTGAGAGAATATATTGATTTTGTACATATTCACTTAATCTGAAAGGCAAATTAGTAATGAAGTCAGTAAGTTTGTATTTTTGTATTATCGGAATACCCTTAGTCTTAGCTTTTAATCAATTAGAAAGATAGTAATGTAGCTTTGCACACTCTTAAACTTTTACCCTCCTATCACGTTAAAAGAAGCAGTAATAATTATATTCAAAAGTACTTTTCATCATTCTTTATCAACTAAAAATTAATAACCATGTCTGCAAAATTATTTCACCTGAGCACTTGTAGTACTTGCCGCAAAATACTAGCAACATTAGATACATCTGATACAGAATTAGTCAATATCAGAGAGCAGCTGATTACTGAGTCAGATCTCGATATACTGGCAAAGTCACTAGGAAGCTATCAAGCTGCATTTAATAATCGTGCGCAAAAACTCAAGCTCATGTCTGCTGACGAAAAACCAAAATCTGAAGCAGATTATAAAAAATTGATTCTCAGCGATTATACTTTTCTCAAAAGACCAGCGCTAATCATAGACAACAAAGGATATGCTGGTAATGATGCCAAAACCTTAGAAGTCATGCAGGCAGCAATCGGAAGTAAGTAATATTTACGTGCAAAGCTTATCTAGTACAGTCCAGTGTCAAAGGCGGCGTCGTGATTAAATTGGACTTGTTGCGCTTACGATCTAGTATAAAAATCTCTAACCCGAGGTCATTGGTAGGATTGGTAAGTGAGCGCTCGCAGGGGCTTAGAAATGTGGATGCAGGATAGATACAACAGGTAGTAAAAAACACTAAGCTTATCGTTCCCGAGATACCATTGTTAGCACCTTCGGTAGGGACCATCGGGGCTTTGAGGGGATTAAAATATTCGTTGGTACGAAGGTCTTTTATATAGATATTGGCCATCGTATCTGAGTTTCCAAAATTGCCGTCACCATCCGTAAAATATAGTACGATGATGGTAGAATCTTGTTTTATACTGCCTTGACCAAGTGTAGTTTTAGAAAATGATCTAAACTCTAGATAGGGTACATCGCTAAATTCTGGTGGTTTTACACAATGCCAATTAAGCGTCATGACGGCTATAGCCAAAAAGGTTATCGCAGCAATGTTTGATATTTTCATTTATTAATTATTATTTTGCGACATTAACGGTTACCATCTATCTTAAACAAGAATTGTATCCAAAGTGTTTGTAATAAATATCGATCATCAAAAATGAACTCAGAATCCGAAAGCAATTTACGCACTTCACTAAAAGCGCAACTTACAATTTTAGAAATACTGTCTGACGCTGAATACGAAGACTATATTTTACGTTTGTTTGATTATCAATACAAATATAACGCTATTTATCAGGATTATTGTAAAGATCTAGGCAAAACTATTGAATCGATTACGGATACGAGCCAAATTCCGTACTTACCCATCAGTGCTTTTAAGCATCACTCAGTCAAAACAGGTGCTTATGATGCAGTCACTTTCTTTCAGAGTTCGGGTACAACGGCCATTACCCAACGCTCTCAGGCACATGTGCGCGAGATGGATTTGTATTTAGATAATGCCACACGCATCTTTACAGATTATTTTGGTTCACCAACTGATTTCTGTTTTTTGGCTTTGCTGCCTAATTATCTTCGGCAAGGTCACAGCTCATTGGTAGCCATGGTTGCTCACTTTCAGTCTTTATCAAAGTATGACCAAAGCAATTTTTACCTAGATGATACACGGGGACTTGCAGATGCACTTTATGAATGCAAAACTGAAGGCATACCTACCGTATTGTTCGGAGTTCCGTACGCATTGATGGATTTTATGGAGTGCTATGAAACTGATTTTCCACATCTGATTATCATCGAGACAGGAGGTATGAAAGGCCGTAGAGCAGAGCTCGACAAATATGATTTACATGCCGCCTTGTCTAAGGGTTTTGGTACGGAGCACATCGTATCTGAATACGGAATGACAGAGCTGTTCTCCCAAGCCTATGCCGTCGAAGATGGAGTTTTTAATAATAGCAGAAGGCTAAATATCAGCATCCACCAGATCAATGATCCATTGACGATAGAGAAAAATGGAAAAGTAGGCATCATTACCATCATGGACCTAGCCAATATTGATACTTGCGCTTTCATACAGACCGAGGACTTAGGTATTTTACGTCATGATGGTACTTTTATGATTGCAGGGCGACTAGATGTGTCAGATATAAGAGGTTGCAATCTGATGGTACAAGAAATTTAGTTTATAACGGATTCTGTTGCTATAAACCATACATACACAACACTCATATCGAAATCTACAAGTATAATTTGCGTCATTGATAAAATACTACTTTGATAAGGATATATAATAACGAGGTGCTGCTTCCAAAAAAGATACTTGCTTCTTCATCAAACTGATCAGCTTTAAGCTGCACATTGGTATTGATCTCATTAATCCTGCAAAATACTGGAAGCCTAATCTTATAGGGAAGTATAGGCTTTGATAATCATTTTGTGGCTTGTCGATGGTAGTAATTTACGTGCATTTATTAAAGGTTGTTAATGTATAGCTTTGAAATTTGCTTACTTTTTTCTGTCGATAGTCATTGTGTTTTCTATCATCGCTGTGTTGAAAACTTGGATTTTGCGCTTAGCAATTGCTTCTATTTTTTTGGCTATAGCCAAATATTTTTCATCCGAAATGAGATTTAGCTTTAAGGTTGGATCTTGATGGTAATCAAATAATGAAATACTTTTTTCACCATTGAAAATCAAGCAATAAGGATATTGTATGGCTTCATATATACCAGAATTATAAGTTATAGCTAAGTCGTTTTCTCGGACTGATAGTGTATCTATCAGGCTTGTACCCAAACTAAAGTAGGGTAGTGGATACTCAATTAAATCTAATATAGTTGCCAATATATCAATTTGATTGGCCATGCGAATATCCTCTTTTCCTTCCTCTATATTAGGGTTATAAAAGACAATAGGCACATGATGATCTTCGATACTTGTGAATTGTGCACCTGTGTAAGGGCCTGCATGATCCGCTGTGATTACAAATATGGTATTGGTGTACCATTCTTTGGTTTTGGCGTAAGCAAAAAACTGTCTTAAAGCATGATCTACATATCGGATAGAGGATAAAATCGGATGTCCATCCTGCTTGAATTGTTCTCGATATTTTGTGGGTAAAATGAATGGATGGTGTGAGTTGATGGTAAATATAGTAGTGAAAAAGGGTGCTTTCATAACTGTCATTTGATCTACGCTATATTTCAGAAATGGTTCATCCCATATTCCCCATGAACCATCAAACTGACTCTGATCGGGATAGTCATCTTTGCTATAATACCGATCAAAACCTGCGGACTTGCAAAAGGCATCAAAACTCATCGTTCCTAATCCAGCACCGTGAAAAAATGCTGAATAGTAATTTTTTGTCTTCAGTAGATTGGGAAGTGAGGTGACTGCATTGGTAGAATATTTTGAGAAAATGAAGGACTCTTCCATCCATGATGGGATAGAAGCTACTATGGCAGGTATTCCTTGCACAGATTCTTTAGCACTGGCATAAGCATGTGTGAATACTAAGCTTTGACCGAGCAAGGAGTCCAGAAATGGCGTCTTTGCACTCCCCCCATATCTGCTCAGATAATGAAAAGACAGACTCTCCACTACAACAATCACTACATTTATGGGTGTGAGGATTTTATCAGAATGGGCAGGATGAATGCCTCGATCTAGCGGGTTTAAACAAGTCATATCTATATAATTGACCTCACTAAGTCCATTTTTATTCATCGTCCGCAAAAGCGAAAAAGTACTATTGAGCACGGCAGGAACTTGCACGTTATCTGCCATCTCAGTAGCATTAATGATGGATAATGGACGTAGCTGTAAACCACCTCTAATCCCTACCACACTGGCAGTCAAGGCCAGTAAAACGGTCATCATTGCAATCCCAGCTTTAGTAATATTGTATTTCCATCCATCGAGATTGATAGGTACGATGACCTTGCTTAGGTACTTGTAGAGAAAGTAAATCAGTCCGATAGCAATCAACCAAATCAAACCATAATCGATGATAAATACTGGCAGCTGATACAG